>Ga0247757_10000880_pt1:0-17500 | contig 22559 bp, 14 predicted proteins | sample UWRJL126311R4_FD_180929 | JGI IMG/M metagenome (GOLD analysis project Ga0247757, IMG submission 180929) | Plant litter microbial communities from Arlington Agricultural Research Station in Wisconsin, United States - UWRJ-L126-311R-4 | ecosystem: Environmental > Terrestrial > Plant...
TGTGAAGGCCTTTCATGCGTACCAGGAGCGGATGGGTATTCTTAGCACGTCGTGTCATGGGACTAAGGTACTCAAATAAAGTACGGGATATACCCGTGGATGCAAATCCGATTACATTGATGATTCGTCCTGAAAAACCTTAATCGGTTAAACCCTGAAGAACAGGCGCAAAACGTTCACCGGATAAGGGATGGCAGAAGGTATTCCGACAGGATCCTGTTTGACTGCGGATGTGCGTAATACTGGCCGTAAGCTGTTGCCGTAATAACGATCACCAGCGGCTGGTCTTTAAAAACAACTATGTAGTTTCCACCGTTACCGGCGCAGTAAAAAGCTTCATATTTTTTTGTGCCTGACGGGAATGATTTGTTCCAGAAAAGGTATCCGTAATACTCCTCATTCCGCCCTTCTATTTTTTTCTGCGGTGTGAAAGAAGCTTTAATCCATGACTCGGTTAGTAATTGGTTATTTTTCCAGCGGCCATTGTTTTTATACAGCAGACCGTATTTTGCAAAATCAAGTGTATTCATTTGTATCCCACCAGCTGTATTGGGTACTTCCTGTGGCGTAAACTGCCATTGATAATTTTTTATGCCAAGTGGTTTAAACAGCTTTTCGTCTGCGTATGCCTTTAACCCTCCCGGCACACGCCTGTTCAATACATCTCCAAGGATCACAACACCCGCTGTGAAATAATGCCAGCGGCCACGCATTTCTTCACGCCAGGGAAGGTCGAGTGCGAATTTCACCCAGTTGGCAGTCGGGTACATATTTTCTTCGTTGCCGGGAGAGTTGGGATCTTCATCGAAACCATCAAAGCCTGTGCTCATGGTAAGCAGCTCACGAAGTGTTGTGTTTGTTTTGCCGGTGTGATAGTTGGCAAAAGTGTCGAGTTGGTAAATGCTCCCTAAGTTTTCCAGTTCTCCCGACAGGTGACCATCTGCAATGGCCATACCTGTAAGGGTGGAAGCAAAGGATTTGCCAACTGACCTGGTGTTATGCAGTGTTTCCCTGTTCGCTCCATTAAAATATTCTTCGATCAGCAGTTTCCCGTTTTTGATCACCGCAATACTTGTTATTCTTTTGAATACGCCTGCAGCGATTTTACCTTTCAGTTCTTTGATCAGGCTGGTATCGTAGTATTCCCCTGAAACCGGCAGACCATCATAATCCCGTGGTGTATTTATCCGGATTTGTGAAAGATCAACCGGTGGGTTGTTGATCACCTGCAGCGGTAGTTCACCGGCCGCCATCAGTTTTCCTGTTTTTGTTTCTCCCGCATATGTCAGGTAAGGCCGGATTTCCATTTTCAGGATATGCAATCCATCGCTTAGCGCGGCCGCGCCTCCTGAGCGGGCGAAACGGTTCCAGAAAGATTCGCTCCACGATCCGCTGCCGTTCTTATTGTCGATCAGCGCGCGGTTGAGCAAGGTAGCCGAATCGATCGTTCTTTTATCCGGCGCGCCGGGCCAGAGATTGCTTTCGTATATTTTCTTTCCGTCTACAAGCAGTGTGAACTGGAAATTACCGTAGCGGATCAATGTATCACTGCTGGTGCCGGGCGACAGCTCCTGCAGTTTTTGCATCAGCGGTTTATCGAAGCGCGTAATGAAAAACAGGTCTGCAGCAGGGGTTAATGTATAGGAACGAAGAAATGTAGTGTCGCCGTTAGGTAAACGTACGCCGGAAAAAAATAGCTGACTGGGCTTTTGTGCGTTGATGGTGCTGGTCATTACCATGGTAAGAAAAATGATCGTCAGGCGTTTCATATGGTAAAAATAGCCACGGTAAACGGGTAAGTATAGAACAGAATTAACATCATTTGTTCAGGAGCCATTGGCGATATACTTTGGGGCTGGTGTGCATGATCTCCCGGAAGCATCGACCGAAATGACTCTGATCGGAAAATCCGCTATCGAAGCTGATGCCGGCAAGTGAGTTTGCTGGATCGGCCAGTAGCAACAGTGAGCGGCCGATCTTTACTTTACGTATATAGTCAGATAGACCGCAGCCAAAATACTTACGGAAATCGCGCGACAGGTGAACCGGGTGCAGATCGAGTAGCGAGGCCAGTTGTACAAGCGACAAAGTTTCATACCCTCCATCATTCAGCAATTCACGGATCTTTTTTACCCAGGATGGCTGATCTTTTTGCAATACGATGTTTTCATGCGCAAGTGTATCGAGCAAATGCACCACTGTTTCTTCTATTGCAATGTGTGATGCAGGGTCAGCATCCGCCAACATTGTTTCCCGGTGCAGCCTGCCGGCAAGCAGGCGGGCAAGGGGATGCGCCGAGTGGAAGCTGCCCTGCAACCTGTTCAGGTTGTAGTCCATTGTTTTCAGCCAGGCTGGTCCCAGTTCTACGTGACATCCCCGGGTAAATCCGGGTGGTTTGCTGTTTGTGTGGGCTTCGTCCCAATTGTGGAAGAGCAGATCGCCCTGCCCGCATCGATACGTGTCCTTTTTAGCGGTTTCATTTAACCTGCCTTGCAGGATGAAGGTGATATAAGGATTTTCATGGTAATGCCAGTCAACCCTGTCGTGTGTATATGCGGTATCAGTTATGACCAGTCCGCCCAGTTTCAGGGTGCGGTTGGTGGTTCCGTAATACTGTCCGCTGGCGAGGAAATGCATAAAAAGGTGATAAGACCTGTACATTAAATATGACAAGATGAAGGTAACCTGAATATCTAATAGTAAGGTAGCGGGTTCTACGCCGTTCAGATAATTTCAAAAACAAAAAAAGCGCTCAATCTGAGTGCCTTTTTGTGCACGGTACGGGAATCGAACCCGTCTTTGCCCCGTGAGGCCTGTCCTAGCCAGCGCCCGGATCAACTATATAGAAAACCGTATCGATAAAGAAGAGTAGGTTTTGTGTCGCCAATACGTTTTCATCATGCATATCTTCCAGGATCAGACCTAATTTTTCATGGCAATAATCATTTCTCATGGTGTTTATAAAGCCATTGTGTTCCAGGTACGTGCGGATATCTGCAAGGGCAGCCGTGCTTTCTGTAGTAATAAAAGGTTGACGTAGTAATGCATAGAGTACCCCGTTATACATGGTGAATCCTGAGAGTGTGTACGCCGTATCGGGAAAAAGAATATTGTGAATCGCGAGGCTATCGAAATATTCAAGCCAGGTTGCGTAATAAACGGCATCGTTTAACTTGATCACATGCCGTTTATCGATATCCTGGAAAACGAGGGATTCGCCGCCACGGGTCAGATATTGTTGTTTGTCTGGCGGGTCTTCCATCCAGCATCCATTATTTTTCGCCCATTGAACAAGTGCGGTTACCTGCTTTTCTTTGACGAGGAGCTTACTTTCGAAGTCTGTTTTAACCGTTCGATCTGGCGTAAAGCCTGCGTATAAGAAATTTCTGGCTGTAAGGAGACGATCTGTAACCCCAGGGAGGACCTTTCCTGCAATGATATCTTTAATCTTTCCTTCGGTATCATCTGGTAACATTTGTTGTAAAATTACAACTTTTAATGCATCCGCTCAGGTCAGCGCTATAGCCGGTTACGTAACAAAAAAAGCGCTCAATCTGAGCGCCTTTTCGTACCCGGTACGGGAATCGAACCCGTCTTTGCCCCGTGAAAGGGGGCTGTCCTAGCCGATAGACGAACCGGGCATTTTTTTGTCAATCGGGACGCAAAAATAGGGGAGGGAGAGGGTTTTGCCAAATAGTTTTTGAAGTTATTTTTTTAAGAAGGGCAAAACCTAATTAGTAATTGATAATTAATATTTAATAATTGTAATTGATAATTCGGTAATCGGGGGGTAGAGGTGGTGGGCATTGAATTGTAGCCGGTTTGTTCTTAATCCAAAGCTAACGGGCAAAAGCTGGCAGCTAAGAGCTAAAAAATCCGTAAATTCGCGACTCTTTTAGCATTTTTCACCATTAAAACAAGGATTTCCCATGAGTACAGTTAAAGTTGCCATCAACGGTTTCGGACGTATCGGCCGTTTGGTATTTCGCCAGATCTATAATATGGAGGGAATTGACGTGGTTGCCATCAATGATCTGACCAGTCCTAAAGTTTTAGCTCATTTATTAAAATACGATAGCGCACAAGGCCGTTTCGACGCCACCGTTACCGCCACCGAAGATTCCATCGTGGTTAATGGCGATACGGTTAAAATTTACGCACAGAAAGACCCCGCACAGATTCCCTGGGGTTCACACGGCGTAGATGTGGTGATCGAATCAACCGGTTTCTTTACCGATAAAGACAAAGCCGAAGCACATATCAAAGCCGGCGCTAAGCGTGTTGTGATCTCTGCACCAGCTACAGGCGACCTGAAGACCGTTGTGTTCAACGTAAACCACAATATCCTCGATGGCAGCGAAACCATTATTTCCTGCGCATCCTGCACCACCAACTGCCTGGCACCGATGGCCAAAACACTGAACGATAAATTCGGTCTGCTGGCCGGTCTCATGACCACCATCCACGCCTATACCAACGACCAGAACACCCTTGATGCACCGCATCCAAAAGGTGACCTGCGCCGTGCAAGGGCAGCTGCTGCCAATATCGTTCCCAACAGCACCGGCGCTGCCAAAGCCATTGGCCTGGTACTGCCCGAACTGAAAGGCAAACTCGATGGCGGCGCTCAACGTGTGCCTGTGATCACGGGTTCTTCTACCGAACTGGTGTCTACCCTCGGTAAAAAAGTAACAGTGGAAGAGGTGAACGCAGCTATGAAAGAAGCAGCCAACGAAAGTTACGGTTATACCGAAGATGAACTGGTAAGCTCCGATATCATTGGTATTAATTTCGGTTCCCTGTTCGATGCCACACAAACAAAAGTGATCAGCGTAGGCGATACACAAATGGTAAAAACCGTGAGCTGGTACGATAACGAGATGAGCTATGTAAGCCAGCTCGTACGTACTGTGAAATATTTCGCTGGTTTGATCTCTAAATAAATAATTTGAAAATTTGAAAATGTGGTAATTTGAAAATGCGGAAGCATGATTGAATTACCACATTTGTTTTTGACCCCATTTTCAAATTTTCAAATTCACAAATTTTCAAATTCTCCTCATGAGCAAATTCTCTGACCACTCTTTCAAAGGACAAAAAGCCCTGATCCGCGTAGATTTCAATGTTCCCCTTGACAAAGAAACCTACCGCATCACCGACGATACCCGCATGCGCGCCACCATACCCACCATTCAAAAGATATTGAAGGATGGCGGTAGCGTGATATTAATGAGCCATCTCGGTCGCCCGAAAGAAGGCCCTGCAGAAAAATATTCGCTCAAACACCTGGTAGCCCATTTAAGCGAATTGCTCGGTGGTGTTTCGGTTAAGTTTGCAGATGACTGCATCGGCCAATCGGCTACCGATCTTGCTTCGGCGTTACAGCCCGGAGAGGTTTTGTTGCTCGATAACCTCCGTTTCTACAAAGAAGAAGAAAAAGGAGATGCCGCGTTTGCAGAAAAACTCAGCAAACTCGGTGATGTTTATGTGAACGATGCATTCGGCACAGCACACCGGGCACATGCTTCTACCGCTGTGATCGCTCAATTCTTCCCCGGCGATAAAAAAATGTTCGGCCTGGTAATGGAAGGCGAAGTTGCCAGCGCGGAAAAAGTGATGCACAAAAGCGACAAACCTTTTACCGCCATCATCGGCGGCGCCAAAGTGAGTGATAAGATATTGATCATCGAGAACCTGCTTGAGAAAGCTACTGATATCATCATCGGCGGCGGTATGTCGTACACCTTTATGAAAGCCCAGGGCGGCCATATCGGCAATTCGCTCTGCGAAGACGACCGCATCGAAACAGCCATAGCCTTATTAAAGAAAGCAGAAGAAAAAGGCGTGTGCATTCACCTGCCATCTGATTCCATGATCGCGGATAAGTTTGCTGCGGATGCCAACACATCCTCCGCACCAAGTAATAATATTCCCGATGGCTGGATGGGTCTCGATATCGGCGCCAATGCCTGCGAGCAGTTCAGCAACTGTATCAAACGCTCCAAAACCATTTTATGGAATGGCCCCATGGGTGTTTTTGAAATGGAAAAATTCCAGCACGGCACCAAAGCCATCGCCACAGCAGTAGCAGAAGCTACCCAATCAGGCGCCTTCTCCCTGGTAGGCGGCGGCGATAGTGTTGCAGCTGTGAACCAATTCGGTTTTACCGATAAAGTAACTTATGTATCCACGGGCGGTGGCGCCCTATTGGAATATTTCGAAGGCAAAGTTCTCCCGGGGATTGCGGCTATTAATGAATAACAGATGTTAATTACGAGTTACGAATTACGAATTACGAGACAGTTTTCGTAGTTCGTAACTCGTAATTTCCTTTCCCATCGCTTATCAAACTCAATCCCCATGTCCGAATATATTGCCAAGTCCAACACCTCCCTGTCTTTTGATCTGACAAAAGAAGGCCATGCAATCGGAAAACTTTCCTATCAGAGTTGGTTCAGGTTCGATGCTGAAATAGCACTGGCCAATGATTCCAGCTACCAGCTCGCACCGAAGGGTTTCTGGGGAACAACCATTGAATTGAAAGATGGCGAGAGCGTGCTGCTGAAATTCAAAATGAACTGGAACGGAAGCATCGTTGTGCAGACCTTTTTTAATGGAATCGAAAAAGGGTATGTGCTTAAGCACAAAGGCCTGTTCAAAGAATCATTTGTTCTGGTAGATGAGCAAGGCGCGGAACTCCTGGTCATGATCCCGCATCTCCAGTGGTTTAAAATGAATTTTGAATATAAAATCACAACCTCCGAAAGCTTCGAAACGTTGTCTCACAAAGAAATACTCCTCCTGAATTCCATTCACTGCGCCAATTATTATATGGCAGTAGCCATGTCGGCGGTGGTGCCGGGAGGATGAGGGGAGTGTGAATTACGAATTACGAGGTACGAATTACGAAGTACAAGGCCTTAATATTTATTCGTAGTTCGTAATTCGTAATTTATGCTTCGTACTTTTCTTTTTCTCCTGTAACATTTCCTTTTTCTCCTCGTCTAACATCCGGCAAGCATAACCACTTATGAAAAAGATCATCACCCTGACTGCACTGGTGCTGGCGGCTTTTGCGCTGCATGCACAATTTCCCGTGACCGGTAAAATTACCGACGAGAAACAGAAGCCCGTTAAGGGCGCCAATGTGCTGCTGTTGAAGCAGAAAGACTCTTCCCTGGTGTTATCAGCCATCTCCGATGCAGATGGCCATTACAAATTTCCGGAAGTGAAAGATGGCCAGTACGCGGTATCTGTGAGCATGATGGGCTATGCCCGCGTATTCGAACGCATCAGCGTGGCAGGCAAAGAAGTAGCCGTTCCTGAAGCAAAGCTGCAGCCGCAGGCGGTATCGTTGGGTAATGTGACGGTAACTTCCACCAAACCTTTTCTGGAGCAGCGTGCCGACAAACTGGTGGTAAACGTGGAAAGCAGCGCAACCGCCGCAGGCTCTACCGCATTGGAAGTATTGCAGAAAGTGCCGGGCGTGATCGTGCGGAATGAAACGGTTACGCTGGCCGGTAAAAGCAGTGTGCAGATCATGATCGATGGACGTCCTTCGCAGTATACCGATATCAACCAGGTGCTGGCCAATCTCAGCGCCGCCAATATTGAAAAGATCGAGTTGATCACCAACCCAGGCGCTAAGTATGATGCGGCGGGAGGAGCGATTATCAATATTATTTTGAAGAAAACAGCCAACTTAGGAACCAATGGCAATGTGGGTTTGACAGCTGTGAATGGCCTGTACAAAATGGGCGACTATCATGTTGACAGGAATTTCTTCCGTATATCACCCAATGTTTTCATCAACCACCGCAAGGGGAAGCTCAATGTGTATGGCAGTGCCAATTTCCTCCATCGCAATACTTTTGAGACGATGGATCTCGACAGGCAGATCAGTCCCAATATTTTTCAGCAGTCAACGTACAGTCCATCAGAGCGTAACAGTTACAGTTACCGCGCCGGTCTGGATTTTTATGCCGACAAGAAAAATACTTTTGGTGTGTTGATCCGCGGTTTTGGCATGGATGGATTAACCAATGCTGAAAACACAACGCAACAGATAAATGCAGCGAGCGGCAGCCTGGTGAGTTCTTTCCAGACGTTCAACAACACGTCTATCAACCGCAGTAATATCGCCGCGAACCTTAACTGGAAACATACATTCGACAGCACGGGCAAAGAGATCAATTTCGATGTTGACTATTCTACGTTCAAACTGAACAGCACCAGTGATATCACTAACCAGGTATCCAGTACCAACAAATACACCAATACCCAGATCATCAATAACCCGGTGAAATTCCTGGTGGCAAAAATCGATTATGCACATCCCTTCACCAAAGACACCAGGATGGAACTGGGCGCCAAATCCAGTTTCGCTACTATCGACAACTATCTCAGTTTTTTAAAATCCGGCGTCATTGATCCAACAAGAGGAACCGATTTCGAATACACTGAAAATATCAATGCTGTGTACGGCAGCTTCCAGCATAAAATGGAATCCTGGGAATTTAATATGGGACTGCGTGCAGAACAAACGGTTGCCAATGGAACGCATTATGGATCCGAGGTATTGAACAGGAATTACTGGCAGTTATTTCCATCACTTTTCATTTCCAAAAAGATCACCAAAGACTTTTCGACCGTGGGCCAGTATTCCCGCAGGGTAAACCGTCCCAGCTACCAGCAGCAGAATCCTTTTATACAATACCTGGATTCCCTTACCTATACAAGGGGCAATCCTTTGCTGCGTCCGGAAATATCCGATGCGTTCAAATTTGGATTGACCTACCAGAACCAGCCCTTCTTTTCCATCAGCTATAACCGTACGTACGATGTGATCTTTGATGATGCACCCAAACAGGATGGCAACCTCACATACACCACGCCGGAAAACCTGGCGCAGTACAATAACCTGGTATTCGAACTCAATTTCCCGATACAGTTTGGTAAGAAGATCAGCGGCTACGGTGGCAACCAGTTTATCTATAATCAATACAAAGCTGTTTATCTCAACGGCATCTATAACCGCTCCAAATGGAACTGGCAGGCATACTGGCAGGTGGCTTACAAACCCACACCCGCCTGGAATATCGAAATGTCGGGCTATTACCTCACCCCATTCCTCAACGAATTTATTGAGATCGGCGACCTGGGCAGCCTCAATTTCGCGGTTCAGCATATTTTCTGGGAGAAAAAAGCAAGACTCACACTCAATTTCAATGATATCCTCTTTTCACAGCGTTCCCGCGGTATGATCCAGTACCAGGAGATCAACGTGTCCTTCCGCCAGGCCAACGAAACCCGTAATGTGCGCCTCGCTTTCAGCTATTCTTTCGGCAACCAGAAGCTCAAAGCGGTAAGGAACCGGAGTACAGGGTCGGATGCGGAGGCGAATAGGGTGAAGACGAACTAGTCTGGTATAGTTGAATTGCTGCATGGTTGCATTGTTATATGATTGATTATCAGTAGTCGTATAACAATGCAACCATGCAGCAATTCAGCACGATGATATTCCCCCATCGATTTGTAATATTTCGACCTGTTTTCCGACAAACGATTAAATTACATCTTAAAACAAAGAAAAATGAGTACCAAAAATCTTACCCTTGTGATCATTGTCGGCCTGATACTGTTACTTGGCGGTTGTGGCTGTAATGGCTATAATGGCTTGGTTAAACAGGACGAGGTAGTGAATAACGCATGGAATAATGTACAAAGCGATTACCAGCGCCGTGCCGATCTGATCCCTAACCTGGTAAACACCGTAAAAGGCGAAGCCAATTTCGAGCAGACAACCTTACAGAATGTAGTTGCGGCAAGAGCCAGCGCTACACAGATAAAAGTAGATCCAAAAGATCTTACACCTGAAAAACTGCAGCAATTCCAGGCTGCGCAGGGACAATTGTCGCAGGCCCTCGGCCGTTTGTTGATGGTAACAGAAAATTACCCCAACCTGCGCGCGAACGATGCGTTCCGTGGCTTACAGGCCCAACTGGAAGGAACAGAGAACAGGATCAAAGTATCTCGTAACGATTTCAACAAAGCCGTTGCCGATTACAATGTGAAAGTGCGCTCATTCCCTATGAACATCTTCTCTGGTATGTTTGGCTTTAAACCCAAAACAGGTTTTACCGCTGAAGCCGGTGCTGAAAAAGCGCCTGAAGTAAAATTCTAAACAAAAGGCATGTTCGGACTGTTTAAATCAAAATCAGCCAGGTATTTTTCCGAGGAAGAAAACCAAAGGATCGTTGCAGCCATACAAAAAGCAGAGCAACGGACCAGTGGTGAAGTACGGCTGTTCGTAGAGAAACGCTGTCGCTTTGTAGACCCTGTGTTGCGTGCACTCGAAATATTCCAGGGACTGCGGATGACAGAAACTGCACAACGTAATGGAGTGCTGGTGTATGTGGCCATGAAAGACAGGCAGCTCGCTATTTACGGCGATGAAGGCATACACAGCAAAGTGGGCTATACTTTCTGGAACCAGGAAGTAAAGACCATGCTGCAGCATTTCAACAACGAGAATTACGTGGATGGCCTGGTACAGATCATTCACGATATCGGCGAAGTGCTGGTAGAACATTTTCCGTACGATGGCAAAACAGATAAGAACGAATTGCCTGATGATATAGTCTTTGGTCGATAAACCGGCGGGCCGTTAATAGCGGCCTGCCGGTTATCACGGTCAGACCGCGGGAGCGGCCCGACCGTGATAACCGGCCGTAAACGGTCGGGCCGCTTAGCAGCCTGACTGTTTACACAGACCGCTCGCAGCGGTCTGACCGTTAAAAAATTGATGATGAAAAAATTGCTTTTTTTACTTGTTTGCTTTTTCTCACTCGGTGTGATGGCGCAGGACGTGTTGCCCAAGCCCAACCCGCCAAGACTGGTGACTGATGCAGCCAATGTATTATCACCCGAACAGGTAGAGATACTGGAACATAAACTGGTAGCGCTGGATGACAGCAGCTCCAACCAGATCGCCGTGGTGCTGATCAAATCCCTCGGCGACTATGGCATCGAAGAATATGCCAACAAACTTTTCCGCGAATGGGGCATTGGCCATAAAGGCACCAACAATGGCGTATTGATCCTGGCTGCTATTGATGATCGCAAAATACGTATCGAGGTAGGCTATGGATTGGAAGGCGCTATCCCCGATATCATCACAGCGAGCATCATCCGGAATGATATCGCACCGAATTTTAAAGACCAGAATTACTATCGTGGCATCGACAATGCCATCAATTCTTTATCCAAAGCCGCAGTTGGCGAATACAAGGTCAAGAAAGCGAAGAAAGGGAATAACGGCAAAGCCGGTGGTTCTATTCTTGGCTTTTTGATGATCGTTGTAGTGATCATCATACTCGCTATCATCAAAGGTAGCCGTGGTGGTGGTCCACGTGGTGGTATGACGAGCCGCAATGGCTTTGGTGATATCGCTACAGGTATGCTGCTTGGCTCACTGCTCGGTGGTGGTGGCAGCCGCGGTGGCGGTGGCTGGGGTGGTGGAGGAGGTGGTGGCGGCTTCGGCGGCTTCGGTGGCGGCAGCAGCGGTGGCGGCGGCGCCAGTGGTGGCTGGTAGAGTTTAATTTAAGTTTTCGATCCTCAAAAATACTCCGTGTAACGCTGTGTCCTCCGTGCCTCCGTGTTGAAAAAAATCTCAACACGGAGGCACGGAGGACACAGAGGTACACAGAGGTTTTCAACGTGTTTATATCTTTGGCCATGGTGCATATGCCATGGACCAATTCCCAACATCAACCAATAAAAAAGAGGCTGTTCATGAACAGCCTCTTTGATTAATAATACGCGCTGAATTGAATTGACTATTATGTACTACTTAGCCTCGTGCAACCATCACTACTCTCTGCCCGGCGCACTCGGTTTCAATTTTTGCTGAATAACACGATTGATTTCCGCTTCTACACCGGTGGGCGAAAAGCTCGCAGGTAATTGCGAAGGCGGATATTCTTTGAATGTTTCAAGGAATTGTATCGCTTTCATACCAGCCTGGAATACCAGGAAATCATTGTCAACCAGCCATGCATAGTATTGATCGGAAGTCAAATCGGCTCTTTCATAGGGGTCCATACGCAGGTTGAACAATTTGGGCACCCTGAATTCTATGAATGGATCTTTCCATACATCAAATCCGGCAGGCGCAGATTGCTGACGGAATACTGTTTTCCAATCTTTGTAGCGGATCGCCACCATTTCGGCATCATCATTGAAATAGATAAATTCTTCACGGGCGCTTTTATTTGTTTTGCCCGTGATAAAATCCAACTGGTTGTAGCCATCAAGATGCACCTTGAAGTTTTTGCCGCCAATATTCTTTCCCTTCAACAGCTCTTCTTTGATATTTGAATTACCTGCAATTGCCAACAGGGTTGGGAACCAGTCCAGACCGGAAAACATTTCATTTGTCAAGCCACCTGGTTGTATATGTCCGGGCCAGCTAACAAAAGCAGGTACACGGAAGGCACCTTCCCAATTGGTATTTTTTTCGCTTCGGAATGGCGTAGTGGCTGCATCAGGCCAGCTGAACTGGTTAGGGCCATTATCAGTGGTAAAGATCACGATGGTATTATCGGTGATCTTCAGATCGTCCAGTAATTTTGTGAGCTTACCTACATTGTCATCCATTTCCAGCATACCATCAGCATAATAATTACCCGGCATGCCAGCCCGGCCAAGCATGGATGGCCTTACATGGGTTTTGAAATGCATCCTTGTGAAATTCATCCAGGTAAAGAAAGGTTTATCCTGTTGAACCTGTTTCTTGATGAACTCCATGGCTGCATTGGTGGTTTCATCATCTACTGTTTCCATTCTTTTGATCGTAAGCGGGCCGGTATCTTCTATCTTTCCATCTGCAGTGCTATGCAAAACCCCGCGCGGGTGCGCTACTTTGTTGAATTGAACATCATCCTTTGGCCATGTTGCATGTTCGGGCTCTTCTTCTGCATTCAGGTGATAGAGATTTCCATAGAATTCATCAAAACCGTGATTGGTAGGTAAGAACCGATCCTGGTCGCCCAGGTGATTTTTACCAAACTGCCCGGTGGCATATCCCATTCCTTTTAATGCCTGGGCGATGGTAACATCGCGGTCCATCAATCCTACAGGTGCCCCGGGAACACCTACTTTAGATAATCCTGTACGTTTTGCGCATTGTCCCGTAATAAATGTGGAACGTCCGGCAGTACAGCTGTTCTCCGCATAATAATCCGTAAACCTGAGACCTGATTTTGCCAGTTTGTCGAGATGTGGGGTTTTATACCCCACAACGCCATCACCATATACACTGATATTAGTGATGCCTACATCATCTCCAAAAATGACAAGGATATTGGGTTTTTTCTGCGCACAGACGTTGATGGTCATAAATAATACGACACCCGTTATCAACTTTTTTACGACAGCGTATCTCATAGTTAAGATTTTGGTGAGGGAATATTTTATTTAAGACAGTTTCCACCTGCCCAGCCTGCCTTTCCAATCTCGTTTTAATACCAGGAGTATCTCTCGTAAAACAAAAAAGGCTGCTTGTTACAAGCAGCCTTTTCGGGTAATATAGTTAACTGTTTATTTCGGCAGTTTCGAGTTCACATAATCTGCCATTGCTTTGGCACCGGCAGTTTCTTTTTTGGCTGCCAGTCCTTTCAAGGCATTATTGATAAATCCATCTGTATTCGCACGCGCGTTTTGTGGAATCGCTTCGCGGAATTCAACGATCATATCAACACCTTTTTTGAATTTCTCCAGGTCTTTTACTTTCACGAGGAAATCTGCAAAAGATTGTACTGCCTGGAATTTAGCCTGTGATACAGGCATATCATCAAATTTCTTCGTTACGAAATCATAGGCGCCCTCATCACCATACCTGATAATGGTGCTGGTAGTAGCGGTTGCCAGGCGGCCTTTTGTCTTGCCTTTTGAAAGCTCATTGGCAATCCTGAACGCTGCATCTCCATCGATCGCTGCGAGCGCCATCAGACCTGCGCCGGCAACGGAGTATGATGAGTCGTAGCTGGCTTTTGTAAAGAGTTCTTTGTAGTTATTGTCTTTCAGTTTAGACAGTACATCGATCGCTGCAGCCCTTGTGAGCATATTGGGATCGGTTTTCGCGATGCTTTCAAATTTGCTCAGTGTAGCGGCATCCAGTTTGGCGGTACCAAATGTGTTCAGCGCCCTGATACGGATACGGTAAGATGGATCACTCAACCCTTTTACAGCCATCGCGTAAGCAGATGGATCGCTGATGTTCTTCGCAGCAAATTCCAATGCTTCTCTTCTGTCGAGATACTGTTTACCATTATTGAACTGGTGTACATACTCAGCCAGGTTCTTGTCTTCTTTTTTGGTTGCCAGTGTGTATTTATCAGCATCCACATTGATCAGGTCTGGTTTGGAAGCAACAGGGAAAGAGAAAGTATCCGCTTTGTTCTCAGCCCAGATCATATAACGCTTCTTGCTGCTGCCATGATAGATATCTACCGGGATAGGCAGTTTGAAGAGCTTATCACCCGCCTGTGTTTGTTTGATATACACTCTGGCAGTTTTGGTTGCTGCATCATAATCGTGCGAAATATCCAGTGAAGGATGCCCGCTGCCAAAATACCATTGGTTAAAGAACCAGTTCAAATCTTTACCACTCACTTTCTCGAATGCCAGGCGGAGTTTTACCGCACTGCCATTACCGAATTTATTTGCAGTGAGGTACTCGTTCAGCGATTTGAAGAACGCACTGTCTCCTACATAATTGCGGAGCATGTGGAGTATACGGCCACCTTTCTGGTAACTTACCAGGTCAAACATGTCTTCTTTGTCGCCATAATAGAAACGCACCAGGTCTTTGTTGCGGTCATCGGGGCTGCTCAGGTAAGACTGCATTTCACTGTAATTCTCAAAGCCTGCTTCATCGCTGCCATATTTATATTCCTGCCAGAGATATTGACTGTAGTCGGCAAAACTTTCATTCACCGTCAGGTTACTCCAGCTTTCTGCTGTTACATAGTCGCCAAACCATTGGTGAAACAGTTCGTGTGCAATGGTGCCTTCCCAGCTGTTCTGGTCAAGCAGTTGACGGCTGTCCTGTTGTGCGCTTTCCTGGTGCAGGGTAGCGGTGGTATTTTCCATCGCACCACTTACATAGTCACGGCCTACGATCTGGCTGTATTTAGACCATGGGTATTCGATACCGGTTACTTTTTCGGAGAAGAATTTCATCATCTCAGGTGTAAGACCAAATATCTTACGTGCAACAGACGCATATTCTTTCTCTACATAATAACTTACTTCCTTGCCTTTATAGGTGTCTTTGATCACCGCAAAATCACCTACACCCATAAAGAACAGGTAAGGGGAGTGAGGCAAATCCATTACCCAGGTATCGGTACGTGTTCCATCGCCATTGCTTTTCTGCGCGATCAGTTTACCATTCGACAGCGATACATATTTTGATGGAACAGTGAGTGAGAATTCCTGTGTTGTTTTCTGGCTGGGTTTATCAATGGTTGGGATCCATACAGAGTTGGCCTCCGTTTCACCCTGTGTCCAGATCTGTGTTGGTTTGTCTTTTTCTTCTCCTTTTGGATTGATAAAGTACAGGCCTTTTGCGTCGGTGATTGCAGCGCTGCCTTCCGAAGTGAATTCATCAGGTTTTGCGGTATAATCGATATAGATCACATAACGCTCATCCTTTTTAAAAGTTCTGCCGAGATGGATATTGAGCGAGAGGCTGTCATCGTATTCAAATTTCAAAGGGATATTCCTGCCGCCGCTTACCAGCTCCACTTTATGGATATCCATTCCTTTTGCATCAAGGCGTAATGAATCGGTAGGATAGAAATGCGGTTTCAGTGTGAGCCATACATTTCCATTGAGATAAGAATGTGCGTAATCGAACCTGGCATTCAGTTTAGTGTGTACAAGATCATTGATCTTATCAGGTACCGCTCGATAAATCTTTTTCCATGGGGCATTCTCTGTTTTTTCCTGTGCCGATAATTGCGTTACGGCAAAGAGGGAAAACAGCAATACAAGCTTCTTCATAGTGTCTTTTTTAGATAAGCCATAAAGATAATCCCCTTCGGGGAATATCGAATATCGAACAGGGAATATTGAATATTGAGGAATTGGGAATTGGGAATTGGGAATTTGGTTCCACGTTGCCCCGGGAAATTCTGTGTTCAGTCAACACTCTGCGAGTGTTGACTGTATCGCTGTCAACAAAAGCAGGGATGCCCCAATTCCCAATTCCCAATTCCAAATTCCCAATTCCACTCGATATTCGACATTCCTTGTTCGATATTCGATATTTTTGCTAAAACCTTTCCATGCTGACTGCGCCGCGTATATGCCAATTTGTTTTTTTGTGTTTGCTGGTGCTAACCGGTGGGCCGGCAATATCGCAGACGGCGTCTATCCATATACAATCGGAATTGCCCAGGCAGTACTCCGTACAGTGGAATGGCAATAGTTACCAGTCATCGGACGCCGGCTACCTGGAAATTCCCGAAGTGCCTGCCGGCAAGCAATTGCTGATCATCGGGTTTCCCGAGAAGATCTACCGCGAAACCGCTTTTACCTGTTCCGTGGCCGATAAGGCAAAAGGGTTCTCTTTAATACTCGGCATCGATAACAACTGGACATTGTTCGATATGGTGGATTATCTGGCAATGAAAGGTGTGCCAGCGGCGGGATTGAAAACAGATAAGCCGGTTTCTCCGGTTGCATCAGGCCCCGGGGAGGGGAAAAAACAGGAACCCAAAATACCCGGTGTCCGTAAATTATTCGATAAAGCAGGCCCCGGTGGCATCGACCAGGTTTACCTGATCAATAATAACGGCAAGATCGATACCATCGCATTGTTTATCCCTGTATTGGAAGAAACAAAACCAAAGGAGAACGCCTGGGTTCCCGCGCCCGCAGATACAGCTCCCCTGGCAGGGCATTATTTATACTTAACCCCTTCAGCGGCCACCAATCCGCGAAATCACAGGCCAAATCCGAAGACTCCGGGTATCCCTGCATAAAACGATCCGCGATGCGATATTTTCTCGAACTCTCTTATAAAGGAACAGCCTATAGTGGCTTCCAGGTGCAGGAGAACGCTCGGACGGTGCAATCCGAAATGGAAAGGGCTTTACGGATCCTGTTCCGGCAGGATGTGGAGCTGACCGGGTCCTCGCGTACCGATGCGGGCGTGCATGCGAAACAGAATTTCTTTCATTTTGATACGGAACTGGCGATTGCAGACAGGCATATCTATAATCTGAACGCAATATTGCCACCTGATATAGCAGTGCAGGGTATTTATCCCGTTGCAGAAACAGCGCACTGCCGCTTTGACGCCATTGCCCGGGAATACAAATACCTGATATACAGGCATAAAAACCCATTTTTGGTGGATAGAGGCTGGCAATACCCTTTTCCAGTAGATATAGACCTATTACAGCAGGCTGCAGCACTATTGATGGAATAC
>Ga0247757_10000881_pt1 | contig 22538 bp, 16 predicted proteins | sample UWRJL126311R4_FD_180929 | JGI IMG/M metagenome (GOLD analysis project Ga0247757, IMG submission 180929) | Plant litter microbial communities from Arlington Agricultural Research Station in Wisconsin, United States - UWRJ-L126-311R-4 | ecosystem: Environmental > Terrestrial > Plant litter >...
CGAGGCCGCGCGTGAGCTGTTGCACAAGCACCGCATCGAGAAGCTGCTCGTGGTCGACAACGGTAAACTCGTCGGCTTGATCACGATCAAGGACTTACTGCAGGCCGAGCGCAATCCGCTAGCCGTCAAAGACGAGCGCAGCCGCCTGCGCGTCGGCGCCGCGATCGGCCCGGGCTCGGATCGGGAAGCGCGCAGCGACGCGCTGGTCGAAGCCGGCGTGGATCTGCTCGTGCTCGACACCGCTCACGGCCACCACTTCGGCGTAATCGAAGCGGCCCGCGCCACCAAAAAGCGTCACCCGAACGTGCAGCTCGTAGCCGGCAACGTCGCCACTGCGGATGCGGCCAAGATGCTGATCGACGCCGGCGCGGACGCGGTGAAGGTCGGCATTGGGCCGGGCAGCATTTGCACCACGCGCATCGTGGCCGGCATCGGCGTGCCGCAAATCACGGCCATCGCGGACTGCGTCGAGGTGGGTGAGCGTCACGGCATTCCGATCATCGCCGACGGGGGCATCAAGTACTCGGGTGACGTGACCAAAGCCATCGCGGCCGGCGCCTCCGCCGTGATGATCGGCTCACTCTTCGCCGGCACAGACGAAGCTCCGGGTGAACTCGTGCTCTACCAAGGCCGCAGCTACAAGCAGTACCGCGGCATGGGCTCGCTCGGCGCCATGAAGAAAGGCAGCAAAGATCGCTACGGCCAAGGCGGCACGGCCGACGAGAAGCTGGTCCCCGAAGGCATCGAAGGCCGCGTGCCCCACCGCGGTTCACTCGCCTCGATCATCGGACAGCTCGTGGGCGGATTGCGCGCCGGTATGGGCTACACGGGCTCGAAGACGATCTCGGATCTGCGCATGAATTCGAAGTTCATTCGCATCACCGGGCAAGGCCTCCGTGAGAGTCACGTGCACGACGTGATGATCACGGAAGAGGCGCCCAACTACCGCAGCACGTGAGCTACGGAACGGCTCGTCCTCCCGAGACGGGCCGTTCGAATTCGCCGCGCTGCGCCGCAACTCACTCGCTCACGGCCCGATGAGTCTTGCATGGCAAGATCGACAATCGGCACTTGTAGCGAAGGCGCTCTAGGCGCTCTAGGCGCTCTAGGCGCTGAGATGACAGCCTCGTGCTTCACGCAACAGGAGAGGATCCGCGCGCTAAAATGATGCTTTGCGCGCGAAGCATGATTTCACCGAATCGAGGATACCCCGCACCGTAACCTGACTTGCGCGCCAAGCCTCGTCCGGCGTGATCACGCTGTCGGCCAGCGTGTCCGCGAACATCTTTTCGCCGAAACGGAGGGTGCCCTGCATGCCGCACGTTTGCTTTGCGCACGAGGGTCTCGCCCAATGCGTGGCAGCTACCGGGTATCGCCACACAGAATATGCTTTGTGCGCGAAGCATCTTTTCGCCGGACCGAGAGTGCCCCGCCCACCCAAGTTTGCCTTGCGCACGAAGCATTTTTTCTTCAGCGGTACCAGCACCGGGCGGCGAGTCCGGCGAGGCGATCCGCGGCCGAATTTTGCTTCGCGCGCGAAGCATTCTTTTCGATTGCGTGGCTGCCGCCCGGCCGCGGCAGGACGAGGGCGGCCTAGCGCAGCGAGATGCTGACAGGGGAAAAGTCGGAATGAAACGAAGCATCGAAGGAGTTCTTGGCCGGCGCAACGAGGACCGGCTCTGGCGTGCGGAACGCAGAGCGGGCGAGGAGCAGCGCACGCTTGTGGAGAAACGTTGGCGCGAGCGACCAGGCGAAAATCATGGCGTGCGAGCCACCGATATCCGCAAAGCCGAGTGGTTAGCCGCGATGCGCTGGCGCCGGCAAGTTCAATCGATTTGCAGCGGTGTGGGCCTCACCTTCACGCAATGGCTGCTGCTCGATTCGACGCGACAGTTGATCAAGGAGACGCAAGACGCGGTGATCCAGGCGCAGATCGCGGCTCGCACCGAGCTCGACCAAGCGACGATCTGCACAGTGACCCAGAGGCTCGAAGCGAAAGGGTTCGTGGACCGCGATGTGGACATCACGGGCAAGGCGCGGCGCGTTATTTTGACCGAAAAGGCGGAGCAACTGCTGAGCGAGCTCGACCCGCGCGTCGAGAGCGCTTCATCGGCGGATGATTGATGCCACCGGCGGCCGATGATTGATGCCACCGGCGGCCGGTGATTGATGCCACCGGCGGCCGATGATTGATGCCACCGGCGGCGGATGATTGATGCCACCGGCGGCGGATGATTGATGCCACCGGCGCGCGGGGCCGTACCGAGACGCCGAAGGCTACGTGCGCTTCGGCGTCCCGCGTGACCATCAACAAAATCTCTTCGAGCGCTCGTTACTTGCAGGCACCTTCGTATTCGACGGAGACGCCCGCGAGGCCGGCGCCGCAGGCGTTGCCGTAGGTTTTGCCGTCGCAGCCGCACACGGGGTCGTAGTTGGCGGGGCATGCGCCTTCGATCTTGGTGGCGCAGATGCCGGTGCCGTCGGCTTTCCCGCAAATGGCGGAGATTGGGTAGTTGCAGTATTGGCCCGCCGAGCAGGTGGCGCCGGTCTTGCCGCCGCAGACGGTGGACGGTTTGCCGCATTCACCACTGGCAGCGACCGAGACGCCAGCAGCGGCGGCGGTGCAGGCGTTGCTGTAGGTCTTGCCGTCGCAACCGCACACCGGGAAGAGTGACTTGTCGCAGGCACTCGGGATCGCCGCGCAGTTGCCGGTTTGGTCGCCCGATCCGCACTGCGTTTCGATGGGGAAGTCGCAGTACTCGTTCTTTTCGCAGCCGAGGCCCAGGAGTCCGCCGCAAACCGCGCCGGGCGAGGTGGCATCACACGTGCCGCGGTACAGGACCGAGATGCCTTTGAGCGACGCGCTGCAAGCGCTGGAATAAGTCGCTCCGTCGCAGCCGCACACGGGGTCGTAGATTGCGTCGCACGCGTCTGGGAGTTTGGCGCAGGTGCCAGTTTGGTCACCCGAGCCGCACTTGGTCTCGAGCGGGTAGTTGCAGTATTCGCCCTTGGCACACGCGATGCCCTTGAGTCCGCCGCACACGGCGGCCGTGGGACCTTCGCAAGCACCGGTGTGCAGCACAGAAGTGCCTTTACCGGCGGCCTCGCAGTCGTTGGCGTACGTTTGGCCGTCGCAACCACAGACAGCCGAATAGATGTCTCTGCACACCTGCGGCCGGGGTTGGCAGGTGCCAGTTTGATCGGCAGCGCCGCAGATCGCCTTTTCGTCGTACGCGCAATATTGATCGGCCGCACACTTCAGGCCGAGCAGGCCGCCACAGGCAGTTTGTGATGCAGAGCCCGCTGAACCGCCGCTGCCCGTCGGCTTGCCGGCGAAGCCACCCTCACCCGTCGGTTTAGCGCCGGCCGCGCCTGGATTTGCGCTACCGGCAGCGCCCGCGGTGCAGGTCTTTTCGTCGGGGCAATCATCGCCCACGACGACGGGAGCGCAGCCTTTGGGCGCCATGGCTAGCGGCGCGAGCAAGAGCACCGGGAAGAGTGCGGCCCAGGAACGGTTTGGAGTTTGCTTCGATGTTTGTTTGATGTGTGTCATGGCGGTGTCCCTCACTCCCCCTTGAGTTCTTGTGTCAGCCGCGCGCGCGCGCGTTCGCGTTCTTGGCGCAGCAATCCGTTCGGAAATCGGCGTGCGTGTTCGGCCACCAGCGCGGCGGCGGTAGCGCGGTCATTCACGGCCAAGGCGGCGAATGCGCGATCGAGTAACTGAGTTTCGGCGCTGAGCGTGCTTCCGTTGCGCGCTGGTTCGGCGGCGCTCGGCGGCGCTTCGTGCGGGATCGACTCGAAGGCGCTGACTGCGCTGGGAGCGGCGCTGGGAGCGGCGCTCGGGGCGGTGCCGAGCGTCGTGACCGCAGCCGCAATCACGGGTTTGAGCGTATTATTGGCCGCCAGCTGCGGCGCGCGCGGTGCGGAGATTGAAACCGATGGCTCGACGGCGGGCTCAATTTGCACGCCGGGCGGGGCTTCGTGCGCGGCCTCGAGTGCCGCTTCGAGTGGTGCTGACGGAGTCGCCGAGTTGGCGGCTTTGCGTGCGGCCCCCATGCTGGCCGTCGTGGCGCTCGGCTGCCTTTGGCCAACGCTCGCGACGGTTCGCGCGGGCGTGTGCAGTAGCGGCAACGCGACGCCCGCGACGGGCGCGGCCAGCGCGGCGGTCAGGCCCAGCTTTGCCGGCCAAGACAGCGCGCTCAATTTCGAGAGCGCGCTCGCGCCGAAGCTGGCTTGCGTCGCGGCCGCGACGGTCGTGCTGCCGAGCGCAGTTCCGGCCGCGACGCCTGCCGCCAAGATGCGTTTTCGCATGCGGTTCTGCTGTGCGAGCGTGGGTAGGTCGGCTCGCAGTGCTTGCTCGAAGACCGAATCTTCTTCGTCGTCCCAATTCATGGCCTGCTCCTGGTGCCGGCTCGTAGCCGCGTGACCTCGGCGTCGAACGCCAGACGCGCGGCGCGTAGCCGCGAATAAACCGTATTGAGGGGAATGCCGAGCACGCTCGCGATCTCCGGTGCGGACATCTGTTCCACGCGCGCGAACACGAATACCTCGCGCTTCTCGTCGTCCAGCGAGGCCAAGGCGCGATGCGCGAGCGCCAAGCGTTCGCTTTCGAGCGCGCTGTCTGCGCTGGGTTCGGCGGCCGCGGGGAGCTCTGGATCGTGCTCGCGCGCGGCTTCGAGCGAAGCCGGTTCACGGCGCGCGCGATCGCGATATTTGCGCGCGATGCGCAAGGCGATGGCATAGAGCCAGGTGCGAAGGTCGGCTTTGCCGTCGAACGCGGACAGCTTGCGCTGCACCACGATGAACACGTCTTGCAGCGCGTCTTCGAGCTGCGAATCGCGAACGCCCAAGCTGCGCAAGCAGCGCCAGACATAGCGAAAGTGAGCTTCGTACACCGCCGCGAGGTCGATCACCGGGGCTTTCGGCTCCGCCGAGGGCAGCGGCCGCAAAACGGCACGACGACCCAAGGCTCCAGCGTTCATGAACGTTTATCCCGGCAGCCGGGCAAATCCGTCTTAGAAAACGACGCCCGCTCGCGCGAGCGCGGAACCGCTCAAGGTCGGCACGCGGAACACCTCGTCATATTTGAGGATTTCGAAGCTGGGCCGGATTAGATTCAGCTGCCCTTCGACGCCCACGCTAGTCCAAAATGGCGGACTTTCGAGCGGAGTAAAGCTCGCACCCAGGGTCGGCGCGAGCTCCCACGCGGCTCCGTCGCGGGACTCGGCGCTACCGAGCCCGGTGGCCGATAGGCGGTACGTGGCCAGGCCTAGTCGCGCTTGTAGACCGTGCCAAGGCTCGAACAGCGCGGCGACGGTTGCTCCCATCGCGTCCACCCGCGCGCCGCGCCCCGCGTCGTCGCGGTTCTGGGTCGGTAGCAAATAGCGAAGCCCGGCTGCCAGCCCGAAGCGCGTCCACTTGAGCTGGGTCTCGAGTTCGAGCAGCAAGGTCGCATCGGGCAGGGTCCCGAAATGGATCCCACCGTCGGCGGACAGGCCGATTTTGGGTGACGCGGAGCCAGCGACTTTCACCACTGCTTTCGGGGGTGGCACGAGCTCGGCGGCGGGCACGGGCGGCTCTTCGTGATTGGGCTCCAAGAGCGCCAGCGTGATCACGACCGCGGCGCGCAACAGCTCCTGACAGCTCGAGTCGTGCAGCTCGCGGCGCTGGCCCGCGGCTTCCACGACGAGCTGATAGCCGGCAAGCTCGGGGGTCAGCGTGACCCGCGTCGCTTCTGGGTCGGTCACGCTGCCGAGGCGCGCTTCGAGTTCGTGTTCGAACTCGGCAAGCGAACCGCACTCGACCGGGATCTGCGCCGAGATCGACGCATGTGCGGGCAGCACTGCGAGCCAGCACGCACTGCCGAGGCCGATCGCGAACCAGAGTGAGCGGCTCACTTCGGCGCAGTCTCGAACTCGTACGTGAGTCCCACGCTGCCACCCAAGCTTGCGACAGAGCCAATGCCAGCGGCGCACTCGCCGAGCGTATCCCCACTCAAACGCGCGCCCGTCAAATCGACGCGCGAGACGAACGAAACTCGCCGGCCAAGCCGGTAGGCGACTCCGAACGCGCCGCCGAAGCCGAAGCCCGGGCCGTCCCACTCGTTACAAGCGAAGCTACGCGCAGGCACGGTAATGTTCGTCGCATCTGCGCGGGTGCCACGCGCGTCGACCTGCTGCAAGACCAAGCCGACCCGCAAATTCACGAACATGTCGAGCCGTTCACGACGAATCGGAAAGACACGCGCGCCGAGCCACGCGCCGGTCGCGCCGTACTCACTGTCGATCGAATTTTGGCCCGTGAGCGCGCGCACTCGACCGAGCCCGACGTGATCGAGCTCCAAGCCCAGCGAGAATTCGCGATTCAACGCCAGGTACGCCGCAAACGCATAGCTCGGTCCCCAGTGATTCTCCTGAGCGCCATCACCGAAGCTCGAATCGAGACGCGCGTTGAAGCCGAAGCGCGCCTCGAGCGTGAGCGGTAGCGCGTCGTAGTTGCGTCTGAAGTCGCGGTCCGAGTCGACACCGGGAGGCGTTGGGCTCGCGCCCACTGCGAGCACCGTCGCCGGTCGACGCTCTTCGAGTGGTGCGGTGTTGGGTGGCGCAGCTCCCGTCTCGGGCGACGTGTCCGTCGTTTCACTGGGCGACGCCGACGGCTCCGGCGTGGCCGCGGGCTCTTCCGACGCCGGCGGCGGAGGTGGTGGAGGTGGCGGCGGCGCGACCGGCTGTGCCAACGCGAGACCCGACGTGAAGCTCGCGGCTAGCAGCAACGACCAAGAACCGGCAACGCGCATGGCCGCGACTATCGCGCGCGTTCCCAGAACAGGCAATTCGAGAGCCCGCCCCCGGCCAAGCAGCCTCCCGGGGGCCCCGAAAACCGGTGATTTACCGGAATTTATCGCAGATTTACGGACCGCACCGGACCCCTCGCACAAGCGTTGACAGTCCGGGCTCCGGCGGTCATATTCCGCGGCGGAGAGATGACCGAGTGGCCGAAGGTACCTGATTCGAAATCAGGCGTATCCGCAAGGGTACCAAGGGTTCGAATCCCTTTCTCTCCGCTCCTGCCCCCTCGCTGATCGTCAGATAGCGACGTTGGCACCCGTCGGTGCTCGCGGCTTCGCCGCTCCGCCCCGCCGACCTCCCGTCTTGCTTGCCCTTCGGGCTGCGCGACGCGCTTCGCGATACCCGAAGGGGTGCGGATGGGGGAGATAGTCGATTTACGATGTACCGCGGAGTCGGCTTAGCTCACGCGGGCGCGGCTCCGCGCTCGCGAGGCGGACGCGCACGGCTTTGACGGAGATCTACGATCGCGTCGCGCGCACGCGAATCGGCGCGGTCGCGGTCACTACCCGCAGCTCGCTCGATGCGCAGCCCCGTGCTGCGTTCCGAAAGATACTGTGTTCGCACAGTACCTTTCGGAGCCAGGAGCGCTCACTGGCGCGCCGACTGGGCGCTAAGCGTCGTCCGCCGCCGCTCGGTGACGGCTCACTCGGCGGGTACGGGGAGCGCGGCGTTGGCTTCTTTCGGTTCTTTTTCTTTCAGCGCGATCGAGAGGATGGCGGGGAACACGAGCGAGGTGAGTAGCGTGCTCACGGCCACGCCCACGACGACCACGGTGGCCAGCGGACGCTGAACTTCGGCGCCGGCGCCGTGCGACATGGCCATGGGCAAGAAGCCCAGCGCGGCGACCGCGCCCGTCGTGAGTACGGCTCGCAAGGCGTGCACGGCGCCTTCGCGAATTGCTTTCGCCAAGGGTTTGCCCGAAGCGAGCGCTCGATCGACTTCAGTCGTGATCACGACGCCGTTCAGCACCGAGATACCGCCGAGCGCGATGAAGCCGACCGCGGCCGGCAAGCTGAACGGTAGATCGCGTGCGAGCAAACCCAAGATGCCACCCATGCTGGCCAGGGGCGCGAGCGTGAATACGGCGATCGCCCGGCGCGCGCTCTGAAAGATGCCGAACAACATGCCGATGATGATCGCGATCACGGCGGGCACGACCACGGCCAGGCGCTTCGACGCGCGTTCGAAGTTCTCGAATTGACCGCCCCACTCCACGCGGTAGCCGGTGGCGAGCTGGACCTCGCGGGCGACTACGCCTTTGGCTTCTTCCACCCAGGACACGAGATCGCGGCCGCGTAGGTTCACGTCGACGCGGATCAGGCGCTCGCGGTTTTGTCGTTTCACGACCGAGGGTCCGTCTTCTTCGCGGATGCGCGTGACCTCGGAGAGCGGGATAGAGCGACCGAGACCGCCTTTGACGAACAGCCGCGCGATGCCCTCCGGCGTGGGCGTTTGCGGCGCATTGAATACGCGCAATTCGAAGCGCCGGTGTTGGTCGTAAACATCGCCGACACGCAGGCCCTCGCGCGCGGCCTCGATCACGTGTAGCGCGTCTTCGGCGCGCACGCCGTAGCTCGCCATGCGAGCGCGGTCGACGGAGATCGAGATCGCGGGTTGGCCGAGGATGCGCTCGATGCGCAAATCGCCGGTGCCGCGGATTTTGCCGACTTTTGCGCCGACCTCGTTCGACAAGCGGACGAGCTCGTTCAAGTCGGTGCCGAACAATTTGATCGACACGTCGGCGCGCGAACCGCTGATCAACTGATTGGTCAAATCTTCGATCGGCTGGGAAACCGCCACGAACGTGCCCGGCACCTTGGTCTCGATCGCGTCTTTCAATTTGACGGACAAATCATCGAAATCAGTAGCGGTGGTCCATTTGTCGACCGGTTCCAAGGGCACCAAAATGTCGGTGCTGTCGTAACCCACCGCGTCGAGTGCCAATTCAGCGCGCCCCGTCATCGCGAGTGCGCGCTTCGCCTCGGGGAAGCTCTTGAGCACGCGCTCGGTCTCGAGATCCAGCGTGCGGGCTTGGCTCAAGCCGATGCTTGGCGCGCGGCGGACCGCGACCACCAAGTCTCCCTCGAAGATGCGCGGCACGAACTCGGCGCCCGCGCCGCCGAACGCGTACATCGCGCCCACGGTCGCGAGCACGGACGCGCTCAGTACGTACGCGCGCTTGGCGATCATGAATTCCAGCACCGGGCGGTACCAGCTCGTCAAACGTTCCAGCCACTTCGGGCCGTGGCCCTTGGGGGGCGGCACGAAGCTGACCAAGAGCGCCGGGAAGAACACGACCGTGTACACCAGCGCACCGAACAGCGCGCAGGCCATGGTCAACGCCATCGGGCGGAACATTTTGCCCTCGACGCCTTCCAACGTCAGCAGGGGCAGGTACACCAGCATGATGATCGCCACCGACAGGGCGACCGGTTTCACCACGCCCACGGCCACGCTCTCGTACTCTTTCGCTCGAGCGTCCATCGTCAGCTTTTTGCCGGCGGTGAGCGCCAATGCCGCCTCCAGCACGACGATTGGGCCGTCGACCAAGAAACCGAAGTCGATCGCGCCGAGCGACATCAAGTCACCCGTGACTCCGAACAGGTTCATGCCGAGCACCGCGATCGCCATGGAGGCCGGGATGCCCAGGGCCGCGACCAGCGCGCCGCGCAGAGTGCCCAAGAACAGCGCCAGCACGAAGGTCACCACGACGATGCCCTCGACCAAGTTGGCAGCCACCGTGGACAGCGTACGGCCCACGAAATCGGCGCGGTCGTAGAGCACGTCGACGTTCACGCCGCTGGGCATTTCGCGCTTGATTTTCTCCATCTTCGCTTTGACGCCGTGCACGGTGTCGCGACTATTGGAGCCGACCAGCATCATCACGATGCCGGTCACGACCTCGCCTTCGCCGTCCATCGTCACGACGCCGTGGCGCAAGGCTTGACCGACCCGAACCTGGGCGACGTGTCGCACCAGCACGGCCGTGCCATCTTCCGCTGTCGCCAGCACGACATTGCCGATCTCGGTTTCATCCACCAAGAGACCGCTACCGCGGATCAGCAGCGCTTCCTCCCCTCGCTCTACATAGCCGCCGCCAGCGCTGACATGCGCCGCCTTGAGCGCGTCGACCACGTCACCGACCCATAGTCCGCGAGCCTTCAGCTGGTCGTGATCGAGGTGAACTTGGAACTGCTTCAGCTCACCGCCGAACGAGTTGACCTCGATCACGCCCTCGACGGTGCGGAGCTTGGGGATGATCTCCCAGTCCAGCATCGTACGCAGCTGCATCGGGGAGTGCAGCTTGCTCTGCAGCACGAAGCGATAGATCGTGCCCAAACCAGTGGAGACCGGCGCCAGCTCGGGGATGCTCACCATCGGGGGCAGGTCGGACTGGACCAGGCGGATCCGTTCCAAAATCATCTGCCGAGCGAACCAGACGTCCGTCCCGTCTTTGAAGACGATCGTGACCAAAGACAAACCCGCGCGCGAGATGCTGCGGATCTCTTGGCTTTTGGGGACGCCGTTGACCGCGTTTTCGATCGGCGTGGTGACCGCGCGTTCGACCTCGATCGGCGACAGGCCGGCGGCTTGGGTAATGATGTCGACCTGGACGCTGGAAACGTCGGGCAAGGCATCGATCGGCAACTTGGCCAGCGCGATGCCACCCACCCCGAGCAGAACTACCAGTAGGGCCAAAATAAGCTTGCGGTAGTGGATCGAGGCAACGGCGAGTTTTGAGAGCATGAGCTGGAAGGACCGTAGAAGGTGCACCCAGACCCAGCAACGCCACGACCCCTGAATGACAAAGTCGTCATGTTAGGCGTCATGTCCGCGCCCCGCGGCAACCAGCTCGAAACGAGACGCGCGACCTCGGGCAGACGCCGGAAGACGAAAACTCAGAAGCGCTCTTCGGCGAGCAGCCCCTGCAAGCGCGCGGGCTCCACTCCGTAGATCTCGGCCAGGCGTGCGAGGTCTCCCGACAGCGCATGCGCGCGCGCGCGCGGCTCGTGCGGATGGTGCTCGATGATCCACGGTCCCAGTTGGCGACGAATCGAAGCTTCGCACACGCCCTCGATCACCTCGACGCCCGCGTCGCGCAGGATACCGATGCCCATGCCGTCGACACGCGGGTGCGGATCACGAATGCCAATCACGACCCGAGCGATCTGGCGCGCGGCGATCGATCTCGAGCAGGCGGGGGTGCGGCCATGAAACGAACACGGCTCGAGCGTCGAGTACAGAGTCGCTCCGAGCACGCTGCGCCCGCGTGCCTCGGCATCGCGTGCGGCCGCGATCTCGGCGTGGTCCTCGCCGGGGCCCAAAGTGTGCCCGCGACCGACCAGGGAGCCGTCGGTGCCGACAATCACGCAGCCCACCCAGGGGTTGTCGCCGGTGAGCCCGCGCGCAAGCTCAGCCTCCACGATGGCGAGCTGCATCCAGTGCTCGTGGTTTGGGTTCACGATTGCAGCCTAACTCACCGGCAACGAATGGCTAGACGCCGTCGTTGCTCGGTTTCGAACTGTGTCTGGCGCACCAAAAAAAGCCAGCGATATGTGCGGAAACGGGGTACCTTCCGCCCCGTAGAGTAACGATGAGATTCGAAACGGGGCTGAGCCACGGCCCGAGCCCGAACTCGGTGTGGACGAAAATCGAACGCTTGGTCACGGCGCGCCGCGGCGCCTTCACGCTCGCCGTGATTGTTCTCGCGAGCCTCGCCTTTCGCCTGCACGTGTCGAACGAGTGCTCGCTCTGGCTGGACGAGACGACCACGCAGCGCGGGGTTCTGAAGCCGTGGCCCGCCGTGTTGGCGGGTCCTTCGCGCGAACACCCGCCGCTGATGTACGTGCTGGTGCGGCTCGTCTTCGATGTGTTTGGGCCGAGCACGACCGCCCTGCGTTCGGTATCGCTCTTTTTCGGCTGCGTGCTGCTCGTCGCGCTGCACGAGTTGTGTCTCGAGCTGCGGCTGCCCGTGAAGCGCGCGCTGATCGTGGTGGGTGCTTTTGCGCTCAGCCCGTTCTTCATCCGCCATGCCACCGAGGCGCGCCACTACGCGCTACTCGCGTCGTTCGTCACTTTGGGCCTCACGCGCGTGCTGCGGCTGCTGCGCGGGCGCCCGCGAGGCCGCGACCTCGCGGGCTTCGTGCTGTGCGGCATGGCCGCGGCCGCCACGCAGTACTTTGGGCTCGCGTACGCCCTTGCGCTGCTCGGGACGCTCGGGGCCGGCATTCGACCGGTGTGGCGGCGCTCGATGTGGCCGGGGCGAGTCGCACTGCTGACCTCGCTGGGCGCTTTGCTCGCGGTGCTCGCGTTCATCGCGATGCGAGCGGTGGCTCGCTTCGGGCCCGGCAAGTCCAGCGCCGGCGCGGGTCCAAAGTTCGAACTCAGCGAGCAACTCTTGCACGAGATGATCGGGCAATTCCCGTTCATGGCCTACGAGACCTGGGCGTGGTTCATCCAACCGTCGCTCGTTTTCGTGGGCCTTTCGCTGCTGAGCTGGCGTTTGCGCGGCGCGGCTCGCTTGCTGCCGTTCGGAATTGGGCTCGTCCCCTGTGTCGCCGCGCTGTTCATCCCCGCCACGCACTTTCTGACGGCGCGATACCTCGCGCCTTCCGCCGTACTCTGTCACTTGGCGGCTTGCAGCGCGCTGTTCGCCGCGTACGATCGCGCTCGAACCCGGCTCGTGCACGGAGAACGCTCGGCACTTGCCCTATCGCTCGTCGGCGGCGCGGCGCTCGCCGGTCTGGTGGGTGCTCGCGTGCGCGAGTTTCCGCGCGGTTATTCGGCCGGAGGCGACGACTACCGGGGGTTGCAGCGCTACTTCGTCGATAACCTAGCCAAGGACACGCGTGTCGTCGCTTACGTCGGTTACATCGGACAGCTGCTGTTCGATGAACAGTACCGGCTCGGTTCGCGAATCATCAAACTCGAGAACTTTCAGCCCGTGGCCGGCATCGACCGATACCTCGTGATCGAGCTGCACACGGGCGGGCGCCAAGCGCCCTTCGAGTCCCTCCTTCAGCGAAAGCTCGGCCTCTCGCGAGAGACGTGGCGCGCATTGCCGCTCGTGGCCGTGCCGCACTCCGTCTACCAGCCCGCGGTCAAAGCGCGACTCATTCAGCTTCCGAGTGACTTCGTCCCGCCCCCTGCGCCAAAAAGGCGGCCCCGGAAGCGCTGAGCGCCGTCGTTCAAGAGCCGCGGAAGCGAACGGTGAAACGAGCACCTCGGTCAGGCTCTGCGCTCGGCTCGAGGCTGATTTCACCATCGTGGGCACGAGCGATGGCGCGTACGATGGCGAGTCCGAGCCCGCTCCCTTCCTCGGCGGCTTCACGCGCACCACGGAAAAACGGCTCGAAGATACGCGGTGCGTCCTCGGTCGGTACGCCGGGACCTTGATCCTGCACCGAGAGTGCGACCGTGCCATCCGCCAGACTCTCGACGCGTACGCGCACCACGCCCCCCCGCGGCGAGTGCTTCACCGCGTTGTCGACCAAGTTGAGCACCAAGCGGTGCAAATCGCGATCGTTCCAAGTGTCCACGCAGGCGTCGCCCTCGATTTCGACTCTTACGCCGCGCGCCTCCAGCGTGCGCGCCAGCTGAGCGACCGCCGCGCGCGAAACGTTGGCCATGGACGCGCGGCTCCGAGTCCCCGTCGCCACCGGCGCGTTGCCGCGGGCTAGGACCAACAGATCTTCGGCCAAGGTTTTCATGTGCTGCGTGGCGTCGAGCGCGCATTCGATGGCCTCCTTGTAGTCGGCCGCGCTGCGATCCTTGCGCAGAGCATTGGACAACTCACCGTAGGCGGCCGTCAGCGGCGAGCGCAGTTCGTGCGCCGCATAGGAGACGAACTTTTGCTGCGAGGTCACGAGCGCGGAGAGCTGCTCGATCATCGAATCCACATCGCGGCCGAGCCGCGCAATGTCTTCGTGCGGGACGCCGCCACCCACGCGCGCGCTCAGATCTCCCGCGGCCACCCGCCGCGCAACGGCGGCGATGGCTTCGTGCTCGCGCGTCATGCGCGTGGTGAGCCACCAAGTCATGAGCACGATCCAGACCACGACACCGGCGAAAGTGATGGTCATCACGCGCGCCATGAGCGCCGCGTCCGAGTCGAGCGGGTCGCGCGAGACGCCGAACAGCAGCTGCTGCCCCGGGCGCCCGGGCACGGGCACCAGCACCGCGCGCACGTTGGTTTGCCCGATGCTGTGGTCGAATGGCAATGAGCCGTGAGCGTTCAGCGCCTTGAGCTCCGGAGCGCGCGAACCGACCAAGGCCGAGCGCGCGAGGACGTTGCCTCCCCCGTCGTAAAGCACCGCGTACTTCCGAAGCGGGCCAACGTCGGTAGCCTTCAGATCGGGGTCTTCCGGAAGTTCGCTGACGAGCTTGCTGCGCGCTACCTCGTCCGCTTCGTCGCGGCTTTCGATGGCCAGCACGAGGTCGATCTCGCGCACGTGCGCTGCGTATACCCGTTCGTACACGAAGCTGAAACCAGCACCCAGACCAACCAAACTCGTGAGCGACGCGGCGAGCACGAGCCGCTCGCGAAATCTCACGGAGACTCGCTCCGCAACCGATAGCCGACACCGCGCACCGTCTCGACCATCCACGCGCGAGGACCGAGCTTCTCTCGCAGGCGCCGCACTTGCACGTCGACGACATTGGAGCCCGGGTCGAACGGCATTTGCCAAACGCGGGACAAGAGCTCGCCGCGCGTCACCACTTCATTCACGCGGTTGGCGAGGTGCAGCAAAACGTCGAGTTCACGCCCCGTGACGTACACGGGCACGCCCTCGATCACGACGCAGCGCTTCTCGAGATCGATCTCCATGCCGCCGAGATTGACGCGCCGAGCACCTTGGGTCCGACGGAGCAAGGCATGAATGCGCGCGACGAGCTCCTCTACCTCGAACGGTTTCACGAGGTAGTCGTCAGCGCCGGACTTCAGACCGAGCACGCGCTCACGCAGCTCCCCGCGCGCGGTGAGCATCAGCACGGGGACGTTCGACCCGGTGCGGCGCAGCTCACGACACACGGCCAGGCCGTCTTGGCCCGGCAGCATCCAGTCCAACAGCACTAGATCGTAGACGCCGTTCTTCACTTGCCGGATGGCTTCATCGCCGTCCGCGCAGCAGTCGGCCACCAGGCCTTCATCCGTCAGCAAGCGCCGGAGAAAACGCGCCACCTTCGGGTTGTCTTCGACGACCAGGATCTTCAGCGCCTTGGCGGGGGGGTCACTGGTAGCGAGCATCGAGGTCATCTTACCGCAGCTTGGGGTTTCGGAGGGGTTACGAGATCTAGCAGCACTCTAAACCGGGCGCTTCCCGCTTTATTCCGGACGGACTTGGCGAAAAACACCAGGCGCCCCAGGATCCGGCCATGGGCAACCGAGTCTTCGAGCAATCGATCGTCATTCGCGAAGGACAGCTCGATACGTTTGGGCACGTCAACAACGCGCGCTACCTCGAGATTTTCGAACAGGCTCGCTGGGACCTGATCACCGACAACGGCTTTGGCCTCGACTACGTCAAAGCCTCTGGCACGGGGCCCGTCATCTTGGAGATCAATCTGCGCTTCCTACGCGAGGTGAAGAATCGCCAGAAGGTGCTGATCCGCAGCTCCCTCGACAGCTATGAGGGCAAGATCGGCCGCATGACTCAGGAGCTGATCGACGAATCCGGACAGGTCTGCTGCGAGGCGAAATTCGTGATTGCCCAATGGGACACGGCCACGCGAAAGATCATCCCGCCGACGCCCGAGTGGCGGCGAGCGGTGGGTTTGGACTGAGGCGCGGCGCCTCGGCGTGCCGAAGGTGCGACCACCACGCACGCCCACTCGCCCCGCTCAGTTCGCATAAGTGGGCAAAATTACAGGCGTGGTGCGCGGCGCGCCGCTCGGAACGGTTGTTGCTCTTTGACCGCCCATGCCTACCTGGTTCCCCCACTTCGCCGAAGAGATTGAACGAACTACTCCGATCCCCGGGATGCCTCTGGAGGACGCGCCCGTGCCGCACGAGCCGCAGCCGGTGGAGCCAACCCCCGACTCGCCGAATTTCCCCGGTGAGCCCGATCCATCGTCGATCGACTGAGGGTCGACCCTCGCGCTACAACGCGCGCTCCAGACGCTCGCAGACGGTTTCCAGCACTTTGATCCGCGCGTAGCGCTTATCTTCCGCTTCGACCAGTGTGAAGGGCGCGTAGTCAGTGCTGTTCCTGGAGATCATCTCCGCCGCCGCCGCCTCGTACTGATGGGTCTTCAGGCGATTGCGATAGTCTTCGGCCGTGATCTTGTGTTGCTTCCAGGGCTCTCGCTCGCGGTCTTGAAAGCGCCGCAGCTGCTCTTCGGGGCTGATTTGCAGCCAAAACTTGCTGAGCACGATGCCATCGCGCGTGAGCTCGAGCTCGAAGTCGTTGATCTCTTTGTACGCACGACGCCAGCTCTCTTCGCTGGTGAAGCCTTCGACCCGCTCGACCAAAACGCGGCCGTACCAACTGCGGTCGTAGATCGTGATTCGACCGCGCCGGGGCAAGTGCCGAAAGAAACGCCACAGGTAGTGATGCGCGCGTTCTTCGTCGGTCGGGGCCGCGATCGGGATGATGCGATACTGCCGCGCATCGAGCGCCCAAACCAAACGCCGGATCGCGCCGCCCTTGCCGGCCGCGTCCGAGCCTTCGAACACGAAGATCGCGCTGCGCTCTCGCTTCTTCAGCTTGCGCGCTAGCTCCCCGAGCGCGCCTTGCAGCTCGGCCATTCGCTTTTCGTACAGCGGTTTGTCGAGTTTTCTAGAGAGATCCAAGCGATCGAGCAGCGTGACCGGATCGGCGATCTCGGGCTGCGGACCCGGCGCTTCGGACACGCGACGCGTGGCCAAGCGCTGCTCGATCTGCTCGAGCACGGTGAGCCCCGCGGTGAGGTTTCGGTAGCGGTCGTCACCGGACTCGATCACCGTCCAAGGCGCGTAGCCCGTGCTCGTTTCGCGCAATACCTGCTCGGTCACGGGGATGAAGTCGTCGTAGCGTTCGTGGTGCCGCCAATTGCTCTTGGACACGAGCAAGCGCGTGTTCTCCGCGCGTTCCTCGGCCTTCAGCCGCTGTTTCTGCTCCTTCTTGCTGACGTGGAACCAGAGCTTGATGAACAGCGCGCCGCTGTCCGCCAGCGTGCGCTCGAACGCGTTGATGCGCGCCAAGGCCTGCTCGAACGCGCGCGGTTTGCCTCCACGCATCACCCGATCGAGGATCGGATCGGTGTACCACGAGCCCAAGAACAGGCCGATTTGGCCGGCACTCGGCAGCGTCATCCAATAGCGCCAAAATTCGGGCCGGGCGCGTTCGGCTTCGGTCGGCTTGCCGTAGGCTTCGGTACGCAAGTAGCGAGCGTCGAACCACTCGCTGAGCATATTGAGCGTCTCGCTCTTGCCCGCGCCGTCCGCGCCGCTGAGCAAGACGATGACCGGAAATTTTGCCTCCTCGAGCTCGGCCTGGACCTTGAGCAGTGACGTGCGTAGGTCACCCAGCGCCGCCTCGTAATCTTGCTTGCTGAGCGTGCGTCCCAATTCGGCCGATTTCAACATCGTCACCATTGAGAGCAAGCCCACGCAGTTTGCGCAAGGGGCAAGCGCCAAATCGTCAGTGGGGCATTTGGCCCACGTAGCGTGCCGCGGGGCGAATCAAGCGCCCGGTACGCCGCTGCTCTTCGATGTGAGCGAGCCAACCCGCGCAGCGGCCCACCGCGAACGTGGCCGTGAAAAGTTCGCGCGGGATGCCGACGGCTTCGAGCAGCAGCGCCGTGTAGAACTCGACATTGGCGCGCAGCGGGCGCTCTGGGTGTCGCTCGCAGAGCAGCACTTCCGCCGCCTGTTCGACGCGCCGCGCGTGGGCGAGCCGCGCCGGGACCGCCGAACTTTCGCCGTCTTCTTGCTCCAGACGCGCTAGCGCGCGCTCGAAGACGAAGGCGCGCGGATCGCGCACGCGATAAATGCGATGGCCCATGCCCATGATGCGACGGCCAGCCGCAAGCTCACCCTCGAGCCAGGCCCGCGCATCGACATTCGTGGTCGCGTCCAACATGTCGAGCACGGGGCCCGGCGCGCCGCCGTGCAGCGGCCCCTTCAGCGCCGAGAGGCCGGCCAGGATGCATGGTGTGATGTCCGAACCCGTAGACGCCACCACGCGGGCCGCAAAGGTCGAGGCATTCAAGCCGTGATCTGAAACCGTCACTAGGTAGGCGTCGAGGGCGCGGGCACGCGCCGGATTGTCGGATAAGCCGAGCATGATCCGCAGATCTTGCGCGGTGGAGCGCTGCGGGTCGGGTGCGATCGGCGGTTGCCCGGCGTGCAGGCGCGCGCTGGCGGCGACGAACACGGGGAGCGAACCGAGCACGCTCAGCGCGTCGCCTCCAGCCGCGCCCTGTGCGGTGGCGGCGAGCAGCGCGTCCATCGTGTTGGGTAACGTGAGCGCGGGCGTCAGCTGCGCGACGCGCGCGAACGCAGCCACGCGCGCCTCAGCCAAGCGCTGTCGCACGTCGACCAGAGTCTCACCGGAACCCAGTTCCAACAGGCGCTGCACCACCGTTTCGAAGTCGATCGCCTCTGTCAGAGCCAGATCTTCGGCGCGCGCGCCTGCGATGATCAGCTCCCCGCGTTCCCCATCGACGTGGCTCAGGCGGGTGTCCGCCACCACGACGCCCTCCAAGCCGGCTTGGGCCGGCGCGCGATGTGCAATCGGTAACCCTGCGAGACTCATGATGATTCCTTTCCAATGCGCGGGTCATGGCGCGCATTCGTGAACTGCAAGCTGAGCCTTGTGCGCGCTTTGATCAACGTTGATTCGACAATCAACCTACGCGCGGCATGCTGCGCGGATGCCGGCACGAGAAACGGCTTGGCTGAGTTCCCGGCAAGCGAGCCAGCGGTTGGGCGTGAAGCTGGCGACGCTGTATGCCTACGCGAGCCGCGGGTTGATCACGAGTCTACCGAGGGATGGCGAGCACGCGAGACTGTACTCGAGCGACGACGTCGAGCGACTACGCACGCGCCACGCTGCGCGCTCTGGGCATGGGCCGGTCGCCGCGGCGGCGCTGCGTTTCGGCGAGCCAGTGCTGGAGACCCGCATCTCCGATGTGGGTCGCGATGGGCCTCGCTATCGCGGGTTGCTCGCAACCGATCTGTGTCGAGCCGGCGTGAGCTTCGAGCGCGTTGCCGAGCTGCTCTGGACGGGTCAGCTACCCGAAGCGCCCGGCGCTGCGCTTGAGCTGCGCGGCGACCGCGCGCGGATTTGGTCGCTATTGGCGGGTCACGCCGCACTACCGAAAATGGCGCTGATTCTGAGCGCTTTGGCCCTCGCGGACGAAGATCGTCACGCGGCCAGCGACGCGGCGGAACTCGGCCGTGCCCGCGCGCTGTTCCATTGCTTGGCCGAGGCGCCCGCGCGTCGACCACGGCGCGTGCAAGCCAAGGCACGAGTTGCTGGTACGCTGCTCTCCGCGCTGCGCGTACCCCCCAATTCAAGCCTCCTCGAGAGCGTCGATCGCGCACTCGTGCTGTGCGCTGAGCACGAGCTCAATGCTTCCACTTTTGCCGCGCGCGTGGCCGCCTCCGCGGGCGCCGATCTTTACGCTTGCCTGGGCGCGGCGGTGAATACCTTGAGCGGTAGCGCACACGGTGGCATGTGCGATCGCGTCGAGGCGCTGATCGCGAGTATCGGCAATCGAGCGCGCGCCGCGCGCACGGTGAACGAGTGGCTGGCGCGTGGCCAGCAGGTGCCGGGCTTCGGTCACCCGCTGTACGCCGACGGCGACCCACGCGCGGCGCTCCTGCTCGAACTCGCGGCCGAGCATGGCGCCCGGAGCGACCCCGCAAGAACGGCCTTTGCCCTGCTCGAGGCGATGAAACGCGGCGGCCATCCGTCGCCGACGCTCGACGCGGGCTTGGTCACACTCTGCCATTGCCTCGAACTGCCCGCGGGCAGCGCGGCCAGTATCTTCGCGGTCGGCCGTAGCGCAGGTTGGGTGGCCCACGCGCTCGAGCAACGCGCCAGCGGGTCTCTACTGCGGCCCCGCGCGCGTTATGTCGGCGTGGCAGCCGACACTTTCGTGATGGGCGCGCGTGGGCCGGAGGAATGATGTTAATCTCGCCGGACCCATGACTGCCGGGCGCATCGGGGATCGCGAGCTAGGCCGAGAAGCCTCGAAGCAAGGCCGTGGCCTCTCGCCAGTGGCGCGGCTGAGCGCGGCGCTCGCGAGCCCCTTCGGCGTGCTCACGCTGCTGCCGCTGCTCGTCGCTTCGATCGGGCTATTTTTGACCTTGGTCGGTCAGCGCTCACTGCGCGACAGCAACTTGACCATGGCCGGCGATCGCATCGACGAAGAGACCACGCTACTCGCGCGCAGCATTGGCAACGCGCTGGAACAGGCCGATCCGGTCATGGACCGGCTGAGTTCGCTCGCGCGCGACCACGACCCCATCAAGCCCTTCGATCGCGTGGCTCATTCGCTGCGTGATCTGATGCAGGGTCGCGCGGGCGTCTCTTACATCAGCATCAGCTTCCCGGATGGGACGTTCCAAGGCGCGTACCGTGACCGAGACGGCGCGATTCGCTTTCAAGATAGCCGCTTCACGCCCGAAAGCACGCTCACCAAACGCTACACGTTGATCGGCCACGAGCGCATCGAGCCCTACTTCCAAGAGCACACCAGTTACGATCCGCGCACGCGCGAGTTCTATCGGCTCGCGGTCGCGAGCACGCAGCGCATTTGGACCAAGCCGTACCCGTTCTACAAAACGCACTACACGGGCATCACGCGCGCCGAAGCCCTGCGCGAGCCGCGGACTGCGGCCGTGCACGCCGTCATCACCGTCGACTTCGACGTGACCGCGCTGTCCGCGGTACTGAACCGAATCTCCATGGGCGGCGCCACCACGCTGCTGTACGCCGAAGACGGCACGGTGCTCGCCTACCCCCACGGGGAAGGGCGAATCAACGATTTGCCCCTGCGCCAAGACCGCGCGCTCTTGTACAGCGATCTCGGCGACCCGCTCTTGAACGCGTTCTTCCAGAATTTCACGGGCCACGATCACGCGCCCGCGGCGGGGTTGGCCACGCTCGACGTGAACGGCGAAAAGCAGCTCGTCGCGACCAAGCCCATCGCCGCCACGCGCGACCTCGGTTGGTCGGTCGCGACCATCATGCCCGAAGCGGTCATCTTGGGTGCGCTCCACGTCCACCAATACAACAGCAGCCTCGCCGCCGCCCTGGCCACGCTGATCGCGAGCGGCATGGCCTGGCTGTTCGCGCGCCATATCTTGCGCTCGCGCCAAGAAGTAGCGGTCGCACGGGCTGAAGCCCGCGAAGCGGTGGCCCGCGCGCAGGAACTCGGCAGCTACCGCTTGGTAGAAATGCTGGGCAAAGGCGGGATGGGCGAGGTTTGGCGCGCCGAACATCGCCTGCTCGTGCGCCAAGCCGCGGTCAAACTGATCAGCCTGGGCGAAGACGCGGAAATCGACGCCTCCGAGATGCAAGAGCGCTTTCGCCGCGAAGCCCAGAGCCTCGCCACCTTGCGCTCGCGCAACACGATCGAACTCTTCGACTATGGCGTCACCGCCGACGGCACCTGCTTCTACGTGATGGAACTACTCGACGGCATGGATCTCGAAAGCTTGGTCCAAAAGTTCGGCCCCCTACCCGCGGCCCGCGTCATCAGCTTCCTCACCCAAGCCTGCAACTCGCTCGCCGAAGCGCACGACGCGGGCCTCGTCCATCGCGACATCAAACCCGCCAACGTGTACGTGTGCCGCGTGGCCGACGAAGTCGACGTCATCAAAGTCTTGGATTTCGGCCTGGTTCGCGCTGCCGTACACAAAACCAGCCTGCGCCCGCCGCCCGCCAGCCTGAGCTCACGACGCATGACTCAAGAAGCCGAGAGCGGCGTCCACGAAGGTGCCCGTCGGCAGCGAGACGGACATGAAGCGCAAAACACAAACACCGACGCGGCTGACACGGGCGAAGACCGCATCACGCAAGTTGGGCAAGCCATGGGCACCCCCGCGTACATGGCGCCCGAACAAGCCCTGGGCCACGAACTCGACGGCCGCGCCGATCTCTACGCCCTTGGCTGCATCGGCTTCTTCCTACTCAGCGGTCGCCTACTGTTCGAGCGCAGCGGCTCCCTGCCCATGATGATGGCCCACATCACCGAACCGCTACCCGAATTCAAGAGCCGCATCGCAAGCTACCTGCCCGCAGAACTCAGCGCGGTCCTCGCCCACTGCCTGGCCAAGAAGCCCGCCGATCGCCCGAGCGACGCCCGCGCGCTCGCCGCCGCGCTCCGAGCGATCCACATCCCACCCTCGGAACAGTGGTCCGAAGCGCAAGCGCAAGCGTGGTGGACCGCTCGCCGCCCCAAGCCCGCCCCCATCCACACGCACCTGACCCCCGAACCAGCCCAACGCGGCGTTCGCCTAACCCCGCAATCCCCCACAAATCGCCCCTCATCTGCGCCCCGTGAGCGCGCCGCCCCGATCCCCGTCGTCTGTCGTTGACACTCCCCTCGCCGGCTGCCAGATTCCGCCCGCTTCGCGCCAAAAACGCACCCCTGGAGAGGTGACCGAGTGGTCGAAGGTGCTTGACTGGAAATCAAGTGTACGGGCAACCGTACCGAGGGTTCGAATCCCTCCCTCTCCGCTGATATCTCTGAGTTGTT
>Ga0247757_10000882_pt1 | contig 22535 bp, 18 predicted proteins | sample UWRJL126311R4_FD_180929 | JGI IMG/M metagenome (GOLD analysis project Ga0247757, IMG submission 180929) | Plant litter microbial communities from Arlington Agricultural Research Station in Wisconsin, United States - UWRJ-L126-311R-4 | ecosystem: Environmental > Terrestrial > Plant litter >...
CCGGCCTCGCGCTGGGCTCGGCGGGCCTGCTCTGGGTGCTCGCCGGCTTCTTCAACTACGAAACCCACTTGTCCGACGCCGCCAACGCCATCGCCGGCTACCGTTTCTGTTCCAGCATCGCCGTCGGCCTCTTCTTCCTCGGCTGCGTGATCTCCGTCGCCTTCTGCGGGCTGAACAAGGACACGACCCTGAAGATGTCCGCCGAGCTCGCCGAACGCCGCCGCAAGGCCGGTGCCGGGGCTTGAACTCCGGCGGCGTCTGGTGGTCTCATCCCGCCATGCGCCTGTTCCTCCTTGCCGTCATCCTCGCCGTGGGTTCGGGCGTGACGGCCGATGCCGCGCCCAAAACGCGCAACCTTTTCCACGACCTCCTCGGTAAATCCGAGGCCGAGCTCGACGCGAAGATCGACGCCGCCTGGCAGCACTTCTTCGCGGGCGATGCCAAGCGCCAGCGGCTCTACTATCCGGTCGGCGCGGACCTGGCTTACATCGCCGACATCGGCAACGGTGACGTCCGCAGCGAAGGCATGTCGTACGGCATGATGCTGGCGGTTCAGCTCGACCGGAAGGCCGAGTTCGACCGCCTCTGGAAATGGGCGTACACGTACATGCGCCACGCCAGCGGCCCGCGGCAGGGGTACTTCGCGTGGCAGTGCAAGTTCGACGGCACGATCCTGGATCCCGGCTCGGCCAGCGACGGCGAGGAATGGATCGCGATGGCGCTCCTCTTCGCCTCGCACCGCTGGGGCGACGGCACCGGCATCTTCAACTACCGGGCCGAGGCCCAGGCCCTCCTCAGCGAAATGCTGCACAAGCCCGGCACGGCCGAAGTCACCGCCATCATCAACCACGAAATCCTGCAGGTCGTCTTCGCGCCGAACCCCGACGCGGGCCGTTTCACCGACCCCTCCTACCACGTGCCGGCGTTCACCGAGCTGTGGTCGCGCTGGGCGGAAAGCCCGGGCGACCGGCATTTCTGGTCCGGCGTCACGGACGTCAGCCGCGCCTTCTTCCATCGCGCCGCCCACCCCAAGACGGGCCTGATGCCCGAGTACGCCTGGTTCGATGGCCGGCCGTACACCGAGAAGCGCTTCGGCACCGGCAAGGGCGACTTCCGCTACGACGCGTGGCGCACCCTCGCCAACGTCGCCCTCGACCACGCCTGGTGGGACATCGATCCCTGGCAGGTGGAGCAAAGCAACCGCGTGCTGCGCTTCCTGAACACGCAGCTCCCGAAGGTCCCCAATCAGTTCACCCTCGACGGCAAACCGCTTTCGTCGGACGGCTCGCTCGGCCTCACCGCCATGGCCGCCGTCGCCGGGCACGCGGCTGACGCCGACCTCGCCCGCCCTTTCCTCCAGCAGCTGTGGGACGCCCCGCTGCCCGAGGGCCAGTGGCGCTACTACAACGGCATGCTCTACTTCCTTGGCCTGCTGCAAGCCGGCGGACGGTTCCAGGTTTTTGAACCTCGGTAGGGCGAATCCTCCGGATGAGCCGCTCGTTCACGCCCGCGTTTCCATTGCCGACGACCGCGGCTCGTCGGGACGACTCGCCCCACCTTCTGCCCGTTTACCTCATGCGTCACCTTCGTCTCCTTTTCCTTCTTACTTCCGCCTTCCTCCTTTCCGCCGCGCTGCGCGCGGATGACGGCTACCAGCTGTGGCTGCGCTATGACCAACTTAAGGACGACAGCTACAAGGCTACCGCTCTTGGTTCGCTCCAGCACATCATTCTTCAAACCGCTTCGGGTACGGAATCACCCGTCGTGGCCTCCGCTCGCAACGAACTGCGCGCCGGCCTGGGCGGCTTGCTCGGCGGCACGCCCAACATCACCGTCGCCCGCCGCCCGTTTGCGAAGGACACCAATGAATTCGACGGCGATGGCTACTCCCTCCGCACCGGCCACGAGTTGCCTCCCGGAACCTTGGTGATCAGTGCCGACCGCGATGTCGGGGCTCTCTATGGTGCTTTCGCCCTGCTCCGCCACCTCCAGCTCGGCCGCCCGCTGGAGCAGTTGAACATCACCAGCACCCCGAAAATCCAGCGCCGCCTGCTGAACCACTGGGACGATCTCAACCGCCACGTCGAGCGCGGTTATGCCGGTTTCTCCCTCTGGGAATGGTTCTATCTGCCCGAGGTCCGGGACCCGCGCTACCGCGACTATGCCCGCGCCCTCGCCTCCGTCGGCCTCAACGGCACGGTCATTACCAACGTCAACGCCAACGCCTCGGTCCTCACCGCGCCCTACCTCGCCAAGGTCGCCGCGCTGGCGGAGGAGTTCCGCCCCTACGGCGTGCGGATCTACCTGACCGCCCGCTTCAGCGCCCCGCTCGAGATCGGCGGGCTGAAAACCGCCGACCCGCTCGACCCCGCCGTCGCCGCGTGGTGGAAGGACAAGGTTAACGAAATCTACCGCGCCATCCCCGACTTCGGTGGCTTCCTCGTGAAGGCCAACTCCGAGGGCCAGCCCGGCCCGCAGGACTACCACCGCACGCATGCCGACGGCGCCAACATGCTCGCCGACGCCCTCGCCCCGCACGGCGGCATCGTGATGTGGCGCGCCTTCGTCTATTCCCCGGCCAACGACGACGACCGCGTGAAGCAAGCCGTCACCGAGTTCGCCCCGCTCGACGGAAAATTTCGCGACAACGTCGTCGTCCAGATCAAGAACGGCCCGCTCGACTTCATGCCGCGGGAGCCGTTCTCCCCGCTCTTCGGTGCGATGCCGCATACCCGCCTCGCGGCCGAATTGCAGATCACGCAGGAATACCTCGGCCAGTCGCTCCAGCTCGCCTACCTCGCCCCGCTCTGGAAGGAGGCGCTCGACGCCGACACCTACGCCGCCGGCCCCGGCTCAACCGTGGCTCGCGTCGTCGACGGCTCGCTGCGCCACGACAAGCTCTCCGTCATCGCCGGCGTCGCCAACACCGGCACCGACCGCAACTGGACCGGCCACCTGCTCGGCCAAGCCAACTGGTACGCCTTCGGCCGCCTCGCCTGGGACCATACCGTCTCCGCCGAGACCCTCGCCGACGAGTGGACGCGGCTGACCTTCGGCAACGACGCCACCACGGTTGCCACGATCACCAAGATGCTCCTCGGTTCGCGCGAGACGGTCGTGAACTACTCCATGCCGCTCGGTCTTACCCACATCATGGCCGAGGGGCATCACTACGGTCCCGGCCCGTGGGTCGACAAGCTCGCCCGCGCCGACTGGACCGCGGTCTACTACCATAAGGCCGATACGAAAGGTATCGGCTTCGATCGCACCGCCACCGGCTCCAAGGCCCTCGCCCAGTACGCGCCCGAGCTGCAGAAGCTCTGGGGCAACCCGGACACCTGCCCGGAGAACCTGCTGCTCTGGTTCCACCATGTGTCGTGGGACCACCCGATGAAGTCCGGCCGCATCCTCTGGAACGAGCTCTGCCTCCGCTACCAGCAGGGCGTGGACGAGGTCCGCACGCTGCAGCGCGAATGGGCATCGCTCGAAGATCGCATCGACCCCGAACGCTTCACGCACGTCCAGCAGCGCCTCGCCCGCCAGGAACTCGACGCCCGCGAGTGGCGCGACGCCTGCCTGCTCTACTTTCAGCAGTTCTCGAAGCGCCCCTTCCCCACCGGCGTCGAGCCAGCCGCGCACCCGCTCGAATACTACCGGTCACGCGTGCTGCGCGACATGCCGGGACACCGCTAAGCCAGCGGGAATTGGGGATTCCTCAATCCTTCGCCTGGTAACGCTGCACGAGGCGCAGGGACTGGTACAGGTTCACCTGCGTGCGGGCGCGCAGGTCGGCGTCACGCCGCTCCTCGCTCGTCCCGCGATCGAGGTACTGCCGCATTTGCGCGTAATCCGGATGATTGGAGATCGGGGTGCGGCTGACCGGGCCCATTTCCTTGTTCGCTTTGCCGCGCTGCAAGGTGGCGGACACGACCCCGTCGCTCCAAGTCAGCAACAGCACCGGCGCGCCCTCCGGGGCATCGGCGCCGTCGTCGAGCACGGATACCGCCCCCGTGTAGCCCGCGAATCGCGCCTGGTCGGCGGCGGTTTTCTTCAGCGTGGCGAGGATCAGCTCGCTCCCGTCCACCTCGGCGAGGCGGTAGTGGCGGAACCAGATGAGATCCGGCGAATCGGCCTTAACATAGAGCGTTTCCGCGGCGGGCGAAATCGTCACGGCCGCGGCGACGAGTTGCAGGGGAACGGCAGACAGCAGGGCAGCGCCGGCGAACAGGAGGGAGCGGAACGATTTCATGGGAACGGGGGTAGGATTGCGGAAACGTTCTCCGATTAGAACCGGACAAGTGGCCCGTAGCGGCGGCAAATATTGACTCGCGGGCCTCGGCAACCAAGCCCGCAAATTTCCCCTCGTCCGAAGGTGCCGCCCGGCACTCCCAAAAGCAGGATCCGGCGATGCCGCCATCGGGACCGGCAAAGTCTCGCCTCTGACGGCCTCGCGCCTGACCTTTTCCCTGCCGCCTGCACCGATGGACATCAGACGACCGCCCCGAAGGAAGCGAACCGGACGTAAACTCGCGTTGGGTTTCGTCGTAGCCCTCGTTCTCGCTTCTGCTGCCGGTTTCGTGCTCCAACACCGGCGCGACGATGCCTTTCGCGCCGCGCATCCGCCCCCGGGCCTGCTGGTCGAAGTGGAAGGCCGGCCCATGCACTACCGCGTCCTCGGCGCCGGCGACTTCACCTTTGTGCTCGAGGCCGGCCTCGGCGACTACAGTGGCAGTTGGATTCCGCTGGAATCAGCACTGGCCCGCATCGGCCGTGTCTTCGTGTACGACCGCGCCGGCTTGGGCTGGAGCGACGCGTCGCCTCATCCGCGCACGGCCCAACAGGTCGCGGCGGAGCTGCACCAGTTGCTCGAAGCCGCACGGGTCCCGAAGCCCTACATCCTCGTCGGACACTCCCTGGGCGGCATCAGCCAGCTTCGCTTCGCCTTGGATTATCCCGATGGCGTCGCGGGTCTGCTGCTGATCGATCCGAGCCACAAGGATCAGCTCAAACGGCTGCCGGCGCCGCCGGCCGTGTTCACGTACCTGCTGCCCCAGCTCACCCGACTGGCCCCCTGCGGGTTGCCCCAGCTCCTGTTCCGGTCGGCCGATCCCGTGCAGAACCTGACCAGCCACGTGGAAACCAGCGGGGCGGAGTTGCGCGCGTTCCTGGCCAGCGACGAAACGTGGGGCGAGCGGCCCGCGAAGGTGGGCCCGATTCCGCTCTACGTGCTGACCGCCGGCGATTCCAGCGGACTCCCCGGGGAGTCACCCGCCGCCAAACAGGCGGCATGGGAAACGTGGAAGGCCCTGCACGCGGAACTGGTCGCCGGCTCGTCCAGCGAGATCCACCGCCAGGTGGTGATCGAAGGGGCCTCGCACTATATCCACCGGGCCAAACCGGAATCGGTCGCTGCCGCCGCGCGGGAATTGGTCGGGCGAATCACCGAGGCCACGCCGAATCCCGGAAAGAATTAGCGCGGTTCAAACGCCGACCCGCTACGGTCCTAATTTCGCACCAAAGGCCAGGTTTCGCGGTCAACCGCCGAACCCTGGCGCGTTTGAATCATCCCGAACCGTCGCCACTAGGCCGAATGGGCTGCGATCCGCTGCGGCAGTGAATCGCCGTCGCGCCAGGTGCCTTCGACCATCGTGATCGTCGGCAGCGCCGGCAGGCCGAAGCTGTGCTGCTGCAACTGGCCGACCAGAATCTCCACCGCCAGTTCGCCCACCCGGTGGCAGTTCTGGCGGATGCCGGCCACGCGCCCGTCGCTTTCGCTTTCAAGAAACACATCCACAAAAGCCAGATCGCGCGGCACGGTGACGCGCAGTTCCTCCAGCGCGTCCTTCATGAACGGCAGGTAACTGATCAACACTTCGGGCCGGTGCCTGGCCAGCCAGTGTCCCAACGCCGCACGTGACGCCGGCCGGACGGCAAACTCACCCGTGGTCCGATCCAGATCGGCCTTCTCCGGGAAATTGAGCATGGGCACCCGGTCCGCCACCGGCAGCATCTGCTGCATGGCCAGATACCCGGCCGACCAGGCGAGGCGAACCCCGCTGTCCCACCAGCTGGGAATGACGAGGCCGATGCGCCGGTAGCCGGCCGCCACGACCCGCTGCATCGCCAGCTGAATGATGGCCCGCTGGTCGTTGGTCACGTTGTGCAGTTCCGTGGCCAGCGGGAAGAAATCGATTTTGACCGCGCAAAACTTTTCCCAATCGAGGCGCAAGGCCACATCGTTTTCCTCGGTGTGCGAGGCCACGATCACGCCGGTAATACCCCGCGCGTGGAGGATGTTGCTCATGCGCTCGTGGCTCAGCCCGGGCTCGCCCAGCCAGAAATGCTCGAGCTCGTAGCCGAGCTCCCGCGCCCGGGCGGTCGCACCCAGGTGGAATTGGTCGTGGCCCAAAGCCTTCTTCCAACCCCACTGGGTGGTCCAGTTCGTGAGGTAGGCCAGGCGCAGCCCGCTGGAATGGGCGCCGATATTCTTCCGGTAGGCCACCAGCGCCTGCATCGCGGGGTCGGGCGCGTAACCCATTTGCGCGGCCAGAGCGCGCAATCGCTCGCGCGTTGCCTCCGGCAGGCGGGGATGATTGCGCAGGGCCAGCGAGACTGTGGTCGTGTGAACACCCGCCTGTTTGGCGACATCGGCCAGGGTCACTCGGCGTTTCATGGGCGTTTCGGTGAGCGCTACCCGATTCGAAGTCAACCGCCGAAGCCGAATGCCGGGTCAGCCGGCTCTCAGCCCCGCGCCTTCGCCAGGTTGAAAGCCCCGTGCCCCGGGCGCTCCGGGCGCGACAGCATCGCGTTCGCGGCGGCGTCGCCGGTGAAGCGCTGGGCGGCGTGATCCCACGTGAGCGGGCGCGCGGTCTTCATCGCGATCCAGCTGACGATGCACGCGGTGTTGGCGCAATGGGCGATCGGCGCCGGCGACAGGGTCGCGGTGTTGCGCGCCTTCACGCCCTCCAGCCAGTTCCTGTGGTGCGAGGTGCTGTGCGGGAACTGCACGGTGACGCCGGCCGGATCGAGGAGCTTCTCGTTGCTGGCGCTCAGCCAGTGCAGCGCACCGGGCGCATTGCTCTTCGGGTCGCTGGGTGTCGCGCCCTCGTCGCGGGCCACGAAGATCCAGCCCTCGTCGCCGGTGAACTTGATGCCGTTCTGGAACTTGTCGGAGACGTGCAGCTTCACGTCGCCCGGGTAGGTCAACTGGACGTCGTAGGCGCCGTGCACGTTCCAGATCTTGTTCTCCGGGAACTCGCCGCGGCCCTCGACCTGCGACGGCCCGCCGAGCTCCTGGTTCATGCCCCAGTGGGCGACGTCGAAATGGTGTGCGCCCCAGCCGGTGATCATGCCGAGGCAGTAGTTCTCGTTGCGCAGCCAGCCCGGGCGCAGGCCGACAGCCAGCTGCCCATTCTCGTCCAGCTTCTGCGAATGGACGCGCTGCTCGGTGTAGTAAACGTTCGGCGTCGGCCCGAGCCAGCCCTCGTAATCGAGCCACGGCGGCACGGGCTGCTCCAGGTCGTCCGGCTTGGTCGGGTCGATCGGCAGGCCGATCTCCACCCCGGTCAACCGGCCGACGCGGCCGCTGCGGACAAATTCGCAGGCCTTGCGGAATTGCTCGTGCGGGCCCCAGGAACGCTGCTGGCTGCCGAGCTGGAAAACGCGGCCGCTCTTCACGACGGCGTCGCGCAGCAGCCCGCTCTCGGCATGCGTCATCGTGAACGGCTTCTGCAGGTAGACATCCTTGCCGGCGTAAATCGCCGCGAGGGCGACCTCCGCGTGCTGGTGGTCGGGCAGGCTGATGACGACCGCGTCGATGTCCTTCCGCGCCAGCAATTCCTTGTAGTTCCCGTAGGTGGCGATGTCCGGCGCCGGCCGGACCGTGCCGCGGTAAAACGACTCCACCGCACCCTTCCCCGCCTGCAGCCGCTTGGCGTCGAGGTCACACACGGCGACGATGTCGGCGAGGCCGGACTTGAACACGCCCGGCATGTCGTGTCCGCGCGCGATGCGACCGCAGCCGATATGCCCGACGCGGACCAGGTTGCTCGGCGCGGCGGCGCCGAAAAGGCGCGACGGGAGAATCAGCGGCCCCGTGATGGCCGCGGCAGCGACGGCGGAGGTGCGGACGAACTGGCGGCGGGTAAGCGGAGTTTTCATGGGGCGTGGTGAAACCAAACACACACTCCGGCGTTCCGCCACCCCTCTTTATAGAGGGGATCCAGAAAATGCGGCGCCCAAATCCCCTCTATCAAGAGGGGCCTGTCGTCCATAGCCTCGGCGACGGATGATGCCCAACGGGCGGGGTGTGTTGGTTCGGACTACTTCAGACCGTCCGTATTGCTCACGAAGGCGACCCGCGCGCTGTCCGGCGCCCAGGAGGGCACGTTGATCGTGCCCTGGCCGCCGAAGACGTAGGCAATCACGCGCGGCGTGCCGCCGCCGATGGGCATGAGGCGGAGGTAGCAATGTTTGTAGTAAGGATGCTCCTCCGGCTTGATGTCCTGCCCGTAGGAAATGAAGGCGATCCACTTCCCGTCGGGCGAGATGTGGGGAAACCAGTTGTTGAACTGGTCGTTCGTGATCTGCTCCTGCTCGGAGCCGTCCGGCTTCATCCGCCAGATCTGCATCAGGCCGCTGCGGGTGGAATTGAAATAGATGTACTTGCCGTCGGGCGTGAACTCCGGGCCGTCGCTCAGCGTGCCCTCGCGCGTGAGGCGCACCTCGTCGCCGCCGTCGGCCGGGATTTTGTAGATATCGTACTTGTCCGCCTTGGCGTCGGGCGTCTCCTTGCGGCCGCCGGTGTAGACCATCCACTTGCCGTCGGGCGAAAAGCCATGGAAGTACGACGGCGAGTTCGGCGTGATGCGCACGGGCGTGCCGCCGGTCGCCGGGAGCTTGTAGATCACCGAGCGGCCGCCGTCGGCCGCGGTGTGGATGCTGACGCCGAGCTGCTTGCCGTCGAAGGTCAGCACGTGGTCGTTGTTGTTGCGGCCGATATTGCCCGTGCTGAGGTCGCCCACCTGCTTGGTGACGAGGTCGAAGGTCTTGAGCTGGCCCTTGTCCGGGCCGGGGCCGCTGACGTTCACGATGAGGGTTTTGTTATCGGGCATCCAGTTCGGCGCCTCGAACTGCGTCGGCGAGCTGTGCACGATCTCCAGCTGGCCGGTGTGGACGTGGAGGATCTCGAGGTGCGCGCCGATGTAATCGCGGTACGGCTGGTAGCCGGCCTTGGGCGGGATGATGATGCGGACGTCGCTGACGACCACCTCTTCCTTCACCTTCGCGTTGTGCGAGCAAAGGAACAGGCCGACGTCCAGTTCCTCGCCGAGGTCGAGCTCCTGCTGGGCCGAGACGAAGGTTTCGCCGTAGCGGGCGGACGAAAAGATGTAGAGGTTGCCGCGGCGCTCGAACTGGATGACGTCGCCACCGGTGATGGGCAGCACGACCTGCTCCGTGACCGCGCCGGCCGTGCGGCGGAACTGCAGCGAGGTGAGCCCGTCGCCGTGCACGCAGGCGTCGGCGTAGGCCGAGTCGGCGGCACCGCTCTGCCGTGCCATCCAGCCGAATTTGCGGTGCGGGTCGGTGCCCATGCCGATGAACTGCACGCGGGCGCGGACGATGAAGTCACCCTTCAGCTTGTTCCAGGCGAACTGCGTCTGGTCCGACGTTCCCCACATATTGATGCCGCTGGCGGTCATGCGGTATTGCTGGCGGGAGGCGTCGTAGGTGGTGGAGCCGGCGATCTCGGGATTGCCGATGTCAGCATTCTCCGTGAACTGGCCGACCGGGTCGGCCGCGGCGGAAAGGAGCAGGGCGAAGCAGCCGGCCAGCAGGCCGGTCAGGCGGGGTGATTTCATGGGGTAAGGCGGGGTTGACCAACGGAGAGCAGCTAAGCCGGCTGGTGCCATTTCGCCACCGCGACTCTGTGAGAACTATTGCGCGGGAAATTGAGAATGGTGGCCGGGTGGGTGATCATCACGGATCGCCACGGATAAGATCCCAGTCCTCTTGCACCGTCATCCTGAGCGCGGCGAAGGATCCAAGCGGGCGGCGTAAGCTCGTCCTTCCCCTTGGATCCTTCGCTTCGCTCAGGATGACGGTAGGGGGTGCATTGATCCGTGGTAATCCGTTTAATCCGTGGTCAAAAACGGTCGCGTCAAAACCCCATGCTCACGCCGCCGTCGACGGGCATGATCGTGCCGGTGATGAACTTGGCGGCCGGCGAGGCCATGTAGACCGCGGCCCAGCCGACGTCGTCGGGCTGGCCCAGGCGGGCCATCGGCGTGCGGCTGACGATCTTCTGCTTGCGGCCGGGGTCGCCCTCGAAGGCCTTGCGCGACATGGCGGTGTCGATCCAGCCCGGGGCGATGGCATTCACGCGCACGCCGTGCTGGGAAAGCTCCGTGGCCATCGTACGGATCATGCCCATCATCGCCGACTTCGCGGCGGCGTAGGCCACGACCAGCGGGATGCCGAAGAGCGAGGCCATTGACGCCATGAAGATGATGTTGCCGTGCTTGCGCTCGATCATGCCGGGCAGCACGGCCTGGGAAAGCGCGTGCGCGCCGAAGATGTGCGTGCCCATCACCAGCTGGAGCTCCTCGGGCGTCGTCTCGATCGCGGGTTTCTTGAGGTGCATGCCCGCGTTGTTCACCAGGCACGTGACCGGGCCGTGCTCCTTGGTGATCTTCGCGACCAGCCCCGCAGCCTGGCTGTAGCGGGTGATGTCGTGGACGACGTAGGAGGCGCCATCGCCCATGCTTTTCACGGCGGCGGCGAGCTCCGCCTCACGGCGGCCGACGAGCACCACGCGCGCGCCCGCCTCGTGCATGGCCTGCGCGACGGCGAGGCCGATGCCGGTGCCGCCGCCGGTGATGAGGACGTGTTCGCCCTTGAGCGAGAACGCCTCGGGGAATTTGAGAGGTTTGGAAGTTGCCATGGGGGGAAGCGTTTAACCGCCGATTACACGGATGGCTACGGATGCGACAAAAGCACTTCCGCACCGTCATCCTGAGCGCAGCGAAGGATCCACTCCGGCGAGTAGAGCGCGCGCCGACCCAGTGGATCCTTCGCTGCGCTCAGGATGACGGTTGGGTGGGTGTTGCCTGAATTCATTCGTGGCAATCCGTGGTTTAAAAGATCGGGTTACTTGGTCTGATTGAATTTCTCCACGACAGCGCGAATTGCCCTCGTATGGTCCGGTGTGCTGCCGCAGCAGGAGCCGACAATGCCGACACCGGTGGCGAGGACCTCGGGAACGTCCTTCGCCATGTCGGCGGGAAGCTGCTTGTAGACGGCCTTGAGGTTCTCAAGCACGGGCAGGCCGGCGTTGGGCTGCACCATCACGGGCAGCGAGCAATTTGCGCGGTAGAGCTTTCCCACCATGGCCGCGCCATGCATGTCCATGCCGGTGCCGCAATTGAGCGCCACGATGTGCGCGCCGCGCGCCTGCACGAACTCCGCGGCTTGCTCCGGCGCGATGCCCATCATCGTCTTGTAGAAGGTGCCATCCATCGAGAGGTCGTAGGCGAGCGAGGCGATGATGCAGGGCGCGCCCGCCGCTTTCGCCGCGTCGATGGCGAGGCCGAGTTCCTCGAGCGCCGTCTGCGTCTCGATGATGATCGCGTCGGCGCCGCCCTTGACCAGGGCGGTGGCCTGCTCTTCCAAGGCGGCAAGCGCATCGGCTTCCGAGAGGTCGCCATAGGGCTCGAGCAGCGCGCCGAGCGGCCCGATGTCACCGAGGACGTAGCCCGGCCGGCCGCCGAAGGCCTCGCGCGTGATGCGCACACCCGCGGCGTTGATGTCCGCCAACTCCTTCTCGTGGCCGTGCCGGCGCAGCATGATGCGGCTGCCACCGAAGGTGTTGGTGATGATGCAATCGGCGCCGGCGTCGGCGTAGCGCTTCTGGATCGCAAGCACACGGTCGGGATGCGTGAGGTTCCAAGCCTCGCCGCAGGCGCCGGACTCAAGGCCGGCGAGGAAAAGCTGGGTGCCCATGGCGCCATCGCACACGAGGCGGCGGCTCTGGAGGGCTTCGAGAAGAGGTGGTTTGGTCATGAGAGAAAATGGTTCCTACTTAAGCACAAACTCCACGAACCGGATTCTTACAGGAGGTAACGGAGAAAGCAGAGAACCAATCTCCTCTGTTCTCTCCGTTACCTCCTGTAAGAGGCATTGATTGGTGGTTTGGTGAGCGCGAATCACAGCGGGGCGAAGTTGCCGAAGGCGTAGACGTGGACCTTGGCGAGGTTGGGGTGGCCGGCGAAGGTCCGGACGATGTGGCCCGGGTCGAAACCCAGCATGAACCGGGCGATGTTCGCCGGGTTGGACAAGGCCCCCTTGATGGAATTCTCCACGCCGCAGACCGCCGCGAAGCGCAGCAGCTGCCGCATCGAGCAGCGGTTGGGCACGCCGAGGTAGACCGGCAGCGGCGACTCGTCGAGGAAGCGCTTGATCGCATCTTCGTTGAGGGACCATTGCGTGACCACGTAGCGGGCGTAACCGGTCTTCCCACGGAGGAGCTGCATGCATTCCGCCGCCGACAGCGGCCCGTTGCCGTCGGGGAAGCCCCCCACCCCGATCTCGAAGTCCCGGAACGCGCCGGTGGCGAGCAGTTCCGCGACCGTGGAAAATGCGCCCTCCTGCTGGCCGCCGCCACGGATCACGAAAATCTTCGGCGTGAGCGGCCGGATCGCGTCCGCGATCGCGTGCGCGTCCGCCGCGTCCTTCACCTTGTAGGCCGCGATGTGCGGCACCGGCCGGTGGCCCTGCCAGCGCAGCGCGGCCGTCTTGGCGAGGACGGTCTCCTTCCCCTCGGTCGGCAGCCAGGTCACGAACACCTCGTCGTAAGCGAGGGTCGCGGGGACGTCGTTGCGCGTCGTGATTTCGAGGCTCATGCCCATGGGGACTAGGTGTCAGGTTACAGGTTCGAGGTGTCAGGATGGTCGCCGGCGGTGAACACTTGGCCGTCGAAGACCACCGTTTTTTCCCGCCTGAGGTTGGCGACCGTCGCGAGCGGCGAATGCTGCGTGAGAATGAAGCGGCTGAGATAGCCCGGCTCGATCCGGCCGAACTTCCCCTGGTAACCGAGCCGCCCCGCGCTGGTCCCGGTGGCGGCGTTGATCACGGCCAGCGGCGGCAGGCCGGCGCGCTCCATCAGTTCGAGTTCGTAATAAAAGCCGGTGCCATGCGCGACGCCGACGGAGCCGGCGTCGCTGCCGGCGATGATCAGCACGCCCAGCGCGTGCGCCCTCACAAGGCTGGCGGCGTGCTGGTCGAGGATGCGCCGCAGGTTGCCAACGACGGTGGCGTCCCAGCCGTAACGCTTCGCCTCGTCGACCTGCACCTGGACCGGCGCAAACGTCGGCACCCACGCGGTGCGGCGGTCGCGCATGCGCGTGAGCTGGTCGTCACGCACGAAGAAGCCGTGTTCGACCGAATCCACCCCGCTCTCGATCACCCGCTCAATACCCGCGTCGCCGGAAGCGTGCGCAAAGGTCTGGCGGCCAGCCGCGGTCGCCGCGGCGACGAGCTGGCGAAGTTCGTCGGTCGTCATCTGCGGCTCGGTCGTGACCGCGCCGAGCTTGAAGTTGATGATGCCGGTCGGGATGAGCTTGATGCGGTCGGCGCCGGCCGCGAGGCGCGCCGCCACGCACTCCGCTGGCGAGGCATAGTCCTCGAGCGCGCCGCCCATGAAACTCCCGTAGCGCCCCCGGTGGTGAATCGCCGCGCCCGGGCTGTCGAGGTAGGGCATGACTGTAGGGCCAGTCTGTGACTGGCCCAAGGTCCGGTCGGAGACCGGACCTACTTGAGCCTTGTAGCGCTGGCTCAGCGCCAGCCCCACCCCGTCCTTGTCGCCGGCGTCTCGCACCGCCGTCACGCCGAGGCGGACGAGCTTCTCCAGCCGCGGCATTGCGGCGGCGAGGAGGCCGGCGGCATCCTGTTTCAGGTAGGCCGCGCGCTTGTCGAGGTCCAGTTCCCCGCCTTCGAGAAACAAATGCGCATGCGCCTCGATCAGGCCGGGGAGCAGCGTGGCATCGGGCGCCGTGACATCGGGCGCCGACCGACCCGCACGCAGCACCGAGGCTGGCGGCGTCTGCCCGTTGCGCCCGACAAAGCGGATGCCGGTCGCGTCGTAGACGACATGCGCGTCCTTCGCCGGCGCCGTGCTCGTGCCGTCGAGCAGCGTGCCGACGTGGAGCCAGACCGGCGTGTCGTGGGTGGCGGCAGGAAACGAGCTCATGAACACACCCCGCCCTTCGGGCACCCCTCTTGATAGAGGGGATTCCGGCTACGAAGGTTTGAGTTCCCCTCTAACAAGAGGGGTGGCGCGAAGCGCCGGGGTGTGTCGAATGTCGGCATGAGCCCGAACCTCACTCCACGGGTGCCGCTTCGGTGCAGATGGCCATGATCGCCTCAGCCTGGCGGTAGCCGGCGGTTTCCTGTGATTCGCCCTCCTGTGGACGCCCGGCGGCGAGCGCCTCGCGCAACCGCGCCACCATCGGGTGGCCGGCGGGCAGCGGCGCCGGCTTCTTCTCGGGATTGGCGAGGGCGAAATCGAGTCCCACTTCCCGGCCGAGCGTGAGATACGCGCACTCGAGCTGCTCGCGCACGCCTTTCGGCGTGCCCCAGGCAAAATTGGAAAGGCCGACGATCAGGTGCACGCCCTGCAGGTGCGGATCGGCGCTGATCAGGCGCATGGCGTCGAGACCGATGTTGACGAGGCCGTAGGTGTCGGCGCCGACGGGCGCGAGGCCCGGGTCGATGATGATCTGGTCGAGCGTACGGCCCGCTTTTGTCACGAGCAGGTCGACGAAATGCTTCGCGGCGGCATAGGCGTCCTGCGCATTCAGGCACTGGCCGGTGCCGCCCGGCACGAAATGCTCCGACGCCATGACGACGACCCTGGTGTCGTAGTCCTTCACGAGCTGGATCATCCCGTCGAGTTGCGTGCGGGAGGCCGCGATCGAGTTGAGGATGGGTTGGCCGCCCTTGTTCCGGTCGTAGAGCTTGAGTGCGACCTTGTGATACTCGATCGAGGGGTTGTCGAAGCTGAGCGGCACGCTCGTGACCGCCTGGATGGCGGGGATGACCTCCGGCAGGAGATCCAGCATCTCCTGCATGCGCACCTGGATGCGGGCGGTGCCGTCAAGATTGAGCGTGAGGTACTGCGCGCCGAGGTCCGCCTGCAGCTTGGCGAGATGGGCGTAGGCCGTGGGATTGCGCTCGTAGAACGCCGTACGGGCGCGGGCGTAGGAGTTGTTGATCAGCTCACCGATGATGTTGAGAGAGCGCATGGGTTATTCGGCGGCAGGGCGAGTCTTCGACTGGCCGGGCCGGTCGGAGACCGGCCCTACGGGTTGCCATCCAACTCCTTGACGATGGCCTTCGCCACGTCCTCCGGCGCGCCGGGCCGCTCCTGCTCGTCGCCCCAGCGCAACTCCGCGGTATAGGCGTCGCCCGAGGTGAGCCCGAGCTTCTGCGCCTCGGCGTCGATGCGGTCGGCGAACTTGGACGGCAGGTCCATCTTCACCTCGCTGAAATCGTCCCACACCTTCACCGCCGACGGCAGGGTGCGCCAGTAGAGGATCTGGTATTTGACGACGTTGTTGGCCGGGCGGGCGGCGGCGACCGCGCTGGCCGTGGCCTTCACGCCGGCGCGCAGCGCGGCTTTCGGGGCCGGGCCCTTGCCGACGAGGTAGAGGAAGAGGTCCACGGCATTGGAGGCGTCGGCGCCGTAACCGTCGGCCCCGATCTCGTCGGCGAACATCTGCGAGATCGGCGCGCCGCCGATCGCCATCTTGATGTGGTCGTAGGGCGGTTTGTCGCAGCCATCGATGACGGTCTTCATGTAGGTCATCGTGGTCGTGAGCAGCGCGCTCATGCCGATGATGTCGGGCTTGAACTCGTCGGCCGCGGCCTGGAATTTCTCCACGCTCTGGTCGACGCCGATGTCCTTCACCACGAAGCCGGCGCCCTCGGCCATCATGCAGACGAGGTTCTTGCCGATGTCGTGCAGGTCGCCGCGCACCGTGCCCATGAGCAGGCGGCCGGTGGAGCTCGTGTCGGGACCGTGCGCCGAGAGCAGCGGCTTGAGCACGGCCATGCCGGCCTTCATGGCCCGGGCGGAGATCAGCACCTCGGGGACGTAGAGGATGTTGTGTTTGAAGTCCTCGCCCACGACGGACATCCCGGCGATGAGGCCCTGCTCGAGGACCTCCTTGAAATGACGGCCCTCGGCGAGGGCGTCCCGGGTCATCTGCTCGACCTCCTTGGCTTTGCCCTCGTAGATGCACTGGTTCATTAACGCGTAGTCTGGCATGGGGAATGGGAATTGGGTCTGGGTTGGGATGTAGGGGCGGCGCTGGCGCCGCCCTCGGAGGGCGGACCAAGGTCCGCCCCTACAGGATCACGCGCTGCCGAAGTGGGCCTTGTTGAACTCGTCCAGCGCCGCCTTCATCGCGACAATGTTCTCGCGCGGCATGCCCGGGCTGGTGCCGCCGCCGACGGAGAGCACGAGGCCCTTGCCGCCGTTGGCGCCCTTCTCGAGCACGTCGAGCGTGGCTTCCCGGACTTCCGCCGCCGTGCCGCGCACGCCCACCTCGAGGGGATTGACGTTGCCCATGAGGCACATCCGGTCGCCGATGCGCGCCTTCACGTCGGCGATGTCGGTCTGCTTGCCCCAGTTGAGCATGTTGAAGCCGGCGTCGGGCAGGTGCTCGAGGCAGGCTTCGATCGAGGCGTCGTTGTGGTAGAGCTTCACCCAATCCTTCGGGAACGCATCGCAGATGCGCTTCAGGTACGGATGGCAGAATTCCTGATAATGGTCCTCGTTCACAAAGCCGACGATGTCGTCGAGCAGGAAGATGCCCTCGACAGTCGGGCCCATCGCTTTGCACTGGGCCTTGAGCCAGTCGATGATGATGCGGGTGCAGAGATCGAGCAGCTTGTGCGCCCACTCCGGCTTCTCCACGAGGTCGATCATGAAGTCGCTCGTGTTGCGCGCGAAGCCCGCCGTGCACATCGGCCCGCGCGCCGTCGCCATGGTGAAGATCTCGCCCGTGTCGAGCACCTGCTGGCGCTGCATGCGGATGCGGTGGAGCGTCATCGCCATGAAGGCGTCGGCCTCAACCTCGTACTCGGGCAGCTTGTCCACGTCCTCGATGTTGAAGAGCATGTGGTACTCGCTCGGCGTGTTGTCCTGCCAGAACTTGATCTTGGAACCGAGGACGGACGGCTCGGCCGCCATGCCGTACTCCAGCCACCAGCCGGGGACGAAGATGATGTCGGGAAATTCCTCGTGGATCTTGCGGTGCGACTGGAACCACAGCTGCGGGTCCAGGAAGAAGTCCATGTGCTTCACGCCGACGTAACCCGGGATCCAGGGGCTGTCGATGATCATGGCCATCGGCACCTTGCTGAGTTTTTCCATGCGCGCGGCGCGTTTGAAGATGTCCCATTGGGCGGGTGTCATGCGAGTGGGGCGGGTTATCGGTTAACGGTTACTGGTTATTGGGAATGGTTCTGCTCCGGGCTCTCGGCTCTTGGCTGCGTTACGGCGCGATGAGTATTTCCTTCTCCGTGACCTGGAGCTGGACGCCGGCGGCCTGCGCGGCTTCCTCGAGGCAGGCCTTGAGCATGACGACCGGGTCGGGACCGACCTGGAGGCGACGCATGAGGCCGAAGCCCTTCTTGGTGCCGACGGTGAGGTTGATCTTCAGGCCGCGGCGCTTGCAGGCCACGCGCGTGCCGTCGGGCAGCGCGGCGTTCATGGGCTTGAGGAATGCGTCCACGTAGTGAACCCCGATCCCGGACTTGTCCGCGAAACCCGGGGGCAGCTTCTCGGTGGCGGCAGTGGCGATGTCGCAGAGTTTGATCATGACGGTTAAAGCAGCGGGGGGTTCAGGAAACGGTTTGCGGGGTGCGGGACTGCACAAGGGCGTAGTGGATGGCCTCGAGGGCAAGCCCCCATTTGTGCTCCCGGCTCGCCGCGGTGCAGTGACAGCCGGCGGGAGCCGCGGCGCGCGACCAGGCGAGCACGTCGTCAAGCGGCCGGCCGAGCAGCGGCCGGTCGGCGGCAACCTCGTTCATGAACTTGTCCGGGTCGGCCAGGTACGCGCAGGTGGACTGGTAGCCCTCGTCGCCCGCCGCCGGCGTGCAGCTGCTCGCCCGGATGAGATAGCCCTCGTCGGGACCGCTCAGCGACACCTGGTAGTCGTAGGCCAGCGGCTGCCCCATGTTGGAACACGTCGTCCCGTCGAAACGGAAGACCGCCTCGACGGCGCCATCCTCGCGCACCTTGAGGCGCACGCGCTCCGTCGCCCACTTGCGCAGGGCGCGGGCGTTGACCGAATAGCTGGCATCCCGGCGGAGGGGCTCCGCCGGGCTCTCCACCACCGCGGACGCGGCCGACATCGCATGGCGGTAGGGCGCGCGCCGGTAGCGGCAGGGGGAAAACGCACAGTTCTCGCAGGGCGTGGCGCCCGGTGCGACGGCCGCCTGGCCGCTGGTCGGGGCCAGGCCGAAGACGCCCAGCAGCGATTTCTTGGGCTTCAGCATCCCGCTGGACAGGACCTCGAGCGGGCCGGGCAGCGGCTGGCTCATGCGCCCCGCGATCAACTCGAGCAATCGATTCTGCTCCGCCACATCCCAGCCGGTATAGCCGGGACTGTAGTGCGGCACGGCCATCAGGCCCCGGTGCGCGGCCAGGTCGCAGATGCGTCCGCTCATGCGCGCCACGAGGTCCTCCACGACGGCGGAGCCGTAGATCTCGAGGAAGAAATATTCGTCGGGTTTGCCCTCGGACCAGAGCTGGCGGGCGTACTCCTCGCATTCCCGGCCCGCGCTCACCGCCACGAGCATCGCGCTGCGCACGTCGTGCCGGACAAAATGCTCCTGCAACCGGCGCGAGTTGAACCCCACGCCGTCGAGCCGCAGGCCCGCATCCGAATTTTCCAGGGTCGCCTCGCGCAGGTAGACCCAGGGGCGGCCGTGGCGCGCGTACCAGTCGCGGGCCCAGGCCACCAGCTCGACCACGCGCTCGCCCGGCGAGTGCTCGCGCGGGTAGCCGAGGAGCCGGAGGTACTCGGCCTCGCGGACATCGTGCATGGGCTGGGTGTCGTGGGCTTCCATGGCTCAGCTTCCGGAAACGGTTTGCCCGCCGACCGGGGCGAACTGGCAGCCCTCGACGAAGAAATCGAAAAAAACCGGATGCACCTCGAGCCGGCAGTGGGTGACGCGCTTCACCAGCGCCTCGAGTTCCGCACGCTTGGTGCGCGAGAGCAGCGCGATGCATGCGCCCTCCACCGAGGCGTTGCCCACCTGCACGATCTTTTCCGCCGGCAGGTTGGGGATCAACCCGATGCGCTTGGACGACTCGAGGTTGAGGTGCCGGCCGAAGCCGCCCGCGAGGTAGAACACATCGAGCTGCGGGTAATCGATGCCATACTCGGCAAACGCGATCTGCAGGCCGGCGACGTTGGCGCCCTTGGCCTGGGCCAGCGCGTTGATGTCGGCCTCGTTGAAGGTCACCGGCCGGTCGCCGCCGGTCGCCACGACGAAATCCTGCCCGGCCTCCTCGAAACGGCCGAGGGCGTTCATGCGCCCCGTGCGCAGCAACTCGGCGAGCAGATCCACGAGGCCCGAACCGCAAAGTCCCTCGGGCGGCACATCGCCGATCACATGCACCGCCACGCGGCCGTCGTCGCCGATCGCGACCTTCTCGATCGCGCCCGGCAGGCCGGGCATGCCGAAGGTGATCTGCCCGCCCTCAAACGCCGGGCCGGCCGGGCACGAGGCGGCGAGCACGCGGTGCTTGTTGCCGACGATAAGCTCGGTGTTGGTGCCGATGTCCATGACGGCAATCGTGCGCTCCTCGTGGGCGAGATCGACCGCGAGCATGCAGGCGGCGGCGTCCGCGCCGACGTGGCCGCTGATGATCGGGAGGCCATACACGCGCGCCTTCGGGTGGATCGGCAGGCCGATCCGGCGGGCGGTGTCGGAGAGGGCCGTGGTTGCGCGCTTGCCCTCGGCCAGCTCCAGCTCCGTGAGCGACTGGTACGGGCTCTGGCCGATGGAGTACACCGACAGGCGGAAAAACATGTCCCGCATCGTCGAGTTGCCGGCGATGATCACCTCGTAGATCGAGCGCGGGTCGACGGGAAACTCCAGGATCGCGCGGCTCATGTACCCAGTAAGCGTGCGCTGCAGCGTCTTCGTACGGTCCTCGGTGTCGTAGACGATGCGCGCCATCACGTCCGAGCCGCCGAAGCGCTGCGGGTTCTCGAAGGAGGAGTCGGCGATGACCTCGCCGGTCTCGAGGTTGAGCAACCGGATGACGATCGTCGTCGTGCCCAGGTCGATCGCCAGCCCGTGGAGCGGGCCCGCGCGGCGGTCGATCTCCTCGCCGTCGAGCAGCACGCGGTCGCCATCGCGGGTCACGGCCGGGTCGAGCTGCCACGAGCGCGGGCCGGTCGGCAGCTCGAAGGCGTGCTTCTCGATCTTCATCGTGCCGCGCCGCATGGTGTGGCAGCGCACCGTCCCCTCCTCCACCGCGAGGCGCGCGCAGCAGGACAGGCGGAAATTCCCCTTCAGGTGCTGCTCGGGCGGCGCGGGCCGCGACAGGCAGTCCATCCCCTCCGTCACCTCGACCACGCACTCCTTGCACTTCCCCTGCTTGTTGCAGGAAGTAGGGACCGGGATGCCGAGCCGTTCCGCACAAGTGAAGAGCGAGTCGCCGACGGGCGCGTCGGCGGTGGCGGAGTTGAAATGGAGACGGACGCTCATGTCACTGGCACCAAAACGGTAGGCCGGTTTCCCCCGCCCGGCACGGTAGTCGTCACGCTAACCATAGCCCATGGGGCGGCGGCGCCCTCCGCCCGGCGGGCACCGGGGCGACTCATTTTCCTCCCTCCAGGCTCATGATCCCCGCCTTGAGGAAACCCATCGCGTACGCCATGCCCGCGTGCCAGGGCGCGGCACAGCTCATCTGCGGGGCGTGGTCGGGAATGATGACACCTTCGAAGCCGTTCTTTTTCAGGATGGCGAGCACGCGCAGGACGTCGACCTCGCCGTCGTCGATGAAGGTTTCCTTGTAGTGCGGGACCTTGTCGCGGACGTTGCGCAGGTGGACGTAACCGAGCCGGTGCTGGCGGCTGTATTGGTCGACGACGTCGTAGATGTCGCCCTCGGTCATCTCCGCGAGCGAACCGATGCAGAACTCGAGCTGGTTCGCGGGGCTCGGGTTCAGGTCGATGACCTTCTGGTAGAGCGACGGCTGGTAGACGAGGCGCGGCTGGCCGCGGATCGTCGGCATCGGCGGGTCGTCGGGGTGCAGCGCGAGGCGCACGCCGGCCTTTTCGGCGACCGGCAACACCTCGTTGAGGAAGCGCTCAAGCCGGCTCCAGAGCTGCGCGGGGGTAGCGGAGGGAATGGTCCCCGTCTGGCGCGCCGGCGCGGTGGGATCGACGACCATGTTCCAGACGAGCCCGTTGGGCATCGGCAGGTCGTACGGGCCCTCCATGCCGACCGCGGGCGCCTCGCCGCGGGCGTAGGTGCCCTTGGTGCGGCCGGCGACACCGGCGATGGAAAAGTTGTAGCCCATGATCGGGATGCCTGCCTCGCCCATCCGGCGAAGGATCGTCTTCACGTTCTCGAGGTGCAGCGCGCGCTTCGGACCATCGAGCAGGATGTCGCCCCAGTGCGCCGGATCGAAGTTCTCGATCGCCTCCAGCTTGAGCCCGGCCGCCTCGACGTCGCGGCGGATCTGCATGAGCTCCGCCAGGGACCAGAGCTTGTCCGGATCGCCCGCCAGCCCCCAACCCCAGTCGGTGCCGGTGGGCTGGTCGTCGGGGCCGACATGGCCGCCGCCTTTAAAATAGTCGACGAGGTGCGCCACGATGTGCGTGGCACCTGCCTGTTTCGCGAAATTGAAATTTTCGCGCGTCAGCATGTGACGGTATAAACCGAGACCGAGCTTCATGGGGTGTGCGCGAGGCTACGCCTTTGGGACATCGTCACCATCCCTCATCTGATTAACGGTTAACTATGTCTTTTGGCGCCGCAGAGAATCACCATCAATCCATTCGCTTTCAACCATTTCCGTGCGCGGATCGGTCGGGATGCCAAAGTCGCGGTTGGCAATGCGCGCGGCCAGCAATTCGACCGCCCAGGCGCCCATCAAATACTGGTTTTGTTGCAGGCCGGCGAAGCCCGAGCCTTGCACCTCGTGGCTCAGGACCACGACCCCCAGTTGCTTCGGGACGGAGATCTGCAGGCGGCGCAACACGGCCCGGAAACGCGCGATCATGTCGGGCAGGTGCACGAAGACGACCACGTCGGGTTTCTGCTTCACCAGCCAGTCGGTGAGCGCGGGTTCCTCGACCTCGCGCAGGCGCAGCACCGGCAGCGCCGCCGCCGCGCCGAGCGTGTGCTCGCACCAGCCGAGGTAGGCGGCCGAGTGCGCGTAGGCGCTGCGCGTGTCCTCATTCGCGCCGAGCACCAGGCCCGGGCGCTTGTAGCCCAGCGCGTGGACG
>Ga0247757_10000883_pt1 | contig 22526 bp, 16 predicted proteins | sample UWRJL126311R4_FD_180929 | JGI IMG/M metagenome (GOLD analysis project Ga0247757, IMG submission 180929) | Plant litter microbial communities from Arlington Agricultural Research Station in Wisconsin, United States - UWRJ-L126-311R-4 | ecosystem: Environmental > Terrestrial > Plant litter >...
CATCATATTCCTATGACGACAACACCATGTCTCGTGATCCCATTCTTTCGCTCCCTCCTTTCGCCCCCTTCTTTCGCTCCCTTCCTCGCTATGACTCATCGCGCCCACGCGCCATGGCCTATAGCGCTCCGTGCGTTGCAAAGGGATAACGCGTCTTTGTGTATATAAACTCCTCCATAGTTCTCTCTCTATAGAATCAATCGTCTACTCTCAAACTTACTTGCAGCTGCAGTTGATTCACCCCCGTGCACCTATTGCCGTGCCAACATTTTTTTTATAAACAAAATACTCTACTCCTTTTATCGAGATCGCTACCGATTTAGGTGTTATAAATATTACTACGAGATAGTGTCAGATTTTTGATTATTCTGAGAAGGGTGATTTTGATTGAATTGATTGATTAAATCTATCTCTGAAGAGAAAAAAAGGGGGTTGTTCTCTATTCCTTCTACCAGCGTTTTATATTCCTTTCCTTAGTACGCTTTCCGACGGCTCTCCGCCGGCATTTCTAGGAAAGCCGCCAGCTTTCTGGCGGCTTTCCGGCAGCCTCCTAGAAGTAGTACTATTCTGACGATTGTAATACACTACATCTATACCACATCTATACCACATCTATACCACATCTATACCACATCTATACCACATCTATACCACATCTATACCACATCTATACCACATCTATACCACATCTATACCACATCTATACTATATCTATCGACACATCAACCGTCTCATGTATTAGTATCTTGTCTAAATCTTATAAATACCTTCTAATACACACTTCAACTAGTATAATCGACTAAGGGTTTCTAGCCTTAAGAATACCACTTACATAGAAAAAACTATAGGGACGATCTCACGGGTTATAAATTTAGAGAACCGTAACGTTCCCATTCCTTCTAGTTGTGTTGGTAATAAGCTAGTACTAAAGGGAGCGCCGCTAGGAGGCCATGCGTACCCTGAGAATTCAGAGGCAACGGCAGCAACGTCCATCGGGAGAGCCCTGAATGGCTCAAAGAGGAGAATACTTGATATACCAGGAGGACAGGAGACGTTGTACGAGACAGACGATTTGACTGTGTACTACCAAGGTGGAAGCCGGGGATAACGAGCGTCAGGATAGCGGCGGCTCAGCAAGTACCTAATACAGGGTAAATCTACGAGGCTGGCTGGGATATGTAGAAGATAAGATAGTGCTAGGCTGGAAAATAGTACTTAAAGATGTGTATATTGAAGCTTAGGTTTTTTTTTGGTAGAGAGACATAGCATGCTATCGCGGGGTATGACGTGGTGGGTCAACCTCTTTCTCTATTGGTGCCTGCCAAGAAGGCTGGCGTGCAAAGATGGGTGTGGGTAGGGACTCACGCGAGTGCATCATCTACTTCCCATTGCCGAAGATGTTCCTACAAGATAGTGAAATCATCTACAATGGTTTTGTCTTCATAGTCTCATGCTGTCTAGTTCGGTTAGGACTGAGGCTCGGTTGTGGAAATGCTACAACCGCAGTAGGGATATGGCTGATAGTATATCCGGATATCTGGGGATTGGTCTAGCCATAGGAAATATTTTACCCGTCAAGTGAAACATTGTAATTTATTGGCCGACTGTGTCTAAATGTCTAACTTTGTTTTCTATGAATGCTTATAAGAGACTTCACTGTATAAAAGGTCTATATAAACCACACTTTCGTGATTCTTGCTTTGTTATTATATAACAGCAGCCAATATCCATGATCGAACAGGACAGCAAAAATATGGAGCACTCTACTACTGTGCACTTTACTACTACTGTGCACACCACTACTACTGTACGCTCTACTACTACTATACACTCTACTACTATCGACCACTATACAACTAGCCAGACTCGCCATATGGACAGTCCGCATAATACCATACAAGTCCATGTATCTACCGATGCTCTTCCCACTGCCCAAAAAATCAAAGAATGGACGAATACTACAGGGGTATCTTGGTTTGGACAAGATTTGGGTGTAGCGAAAGCCATAAGAGACCAATATATAAGGCGGCTATCTAAGCCTCGTAAGGTGCCACTGCAGTTGTGGAAGCCGAAGACATGGCCAAAAAAGCCTAAGGAAGCGTACCGCGGTTTGTGGGAGCTCACCTTTGCAGCCTATCGTGGACTTCCCCCCCGGGAACTTCGGGACTACATCTACAGTCATATTATGCCAGATAGGGACGAGGGTCATCGCGCCTGGCTGTATGATTACATTAATATCCGGGAGGTTTTGAGATCGCCTCCACCTTTTCTAGATTCCTCTAAGGTCTTTCAACCGTTCTTGTACGAGGCTGTAGAGATGCTTTACGGCATTGGCCTTCACGGACTCCCAAGAGGTATGTCGTGGGATACTTATATCCGTACACCACTCTTCCAGGACGGCCCTACACCTTTATTCTCCCAAATCCCAATACGAGCTGCAATGATTGACGTGGATAGTATTATTCCTTTCTTCGAAGCTATCTCACAGGTGGAAACGGTCCCCGATCTAGATCTTTTCATACACATACCCAACAGGTGGAAAAGTGCTACTGGTCTAAAGTCTTGGGCGACGTACCCAGGTTACCCCGCTGCCCTCCCGATTATGTCTCCATGGCCACCTGAAACTGCAGATATTGGAACTGGATATTTTGTGAAAGAACCTATCAGCTGGAATGGTCCTCTATCCCACATAACCAGCGAATCCTCTGATGGAGATATACTTAGAAAAATCGGAGGGGATTGGACCGCAAACCTGCTTGGATTTCCCACGTGGTACCTTTTGTAAGCATCTGTTACTGTGAACGGATCTTCTTCTGAACCTATTATTGTACTTTGACTGCTGAAAAGGAGGAGAAATGCTAAAAAGTATCCCCTCAGCCTTTTTATTTGGTAGTTTCAGATAAGATAAGGTACTACATAATAAGATAAATGAGGCCATGTTACATGATGGGTTCTCGCTGTATAAGAGCGTCAAACATGTCTTCTACACTTAGACATCCTCATCTACATACACACATATTCAATATAATTCAATTCTTCACATCTCATACTTCCTTACACCAAGACCATTTCTCTTTTGCCTCCTCTATCTAAGTACCTAAGTAGTTAGCGCGACCGACTGATGACTAATACCCGTCGATCTAGTTAGGTATCGTCTTCGTCCCAGTTCTGTACTTCATAGAGAGTTTCTGCTAAATCTTCACATTTACTTAGTACTACTACTACTACTACTACTACTACTACTACTACTACTACTACTACTACTACTACTACTACTACTGATCAAGATGGGAAAGAGATTAACGCAAGCGTAACATATTCCCCCATATACAATCAAACCTCACGGCTTCATCCAATACCAACACACCGCGTACGGCAGCTCATCACCCCGCTGATTACTCTCACACGACACCGTCGTTTCCACCTTGTCGGAATCGATTGCACGCGGGATCGTAATGCGCTGGACTACCTGCTTTGCCGAGTTCGTCTCCAGCCACGTCGTGAACTTGGTTGCGTCATCCCAGGGTAGTGGTTGAATCGGATCAGGCGCGAACGTCTTGGTTGCCCCCTTCGCCGTGGCAGTGACGCTTAGCGCGAGTTTACAGTTTTTGGGGACCTGCTCGTCGTGGAAGACCAGCGTGAGACGGAGGGTGGTGCGGGCCGTGTCTTTGGGCGGCGGGATGGCTACCGCCTTCGAAGAGCCGGTTGTGCCAATGGCAAATCTATCCTGGAAGTAGCTGCCGTTTCCGCCAAAGACGCAGGCCAGCGAGTTCATGAGATTGACTTGGCCGAAACCTTGGGCGCAGTTGGGCGAGGGTGGCATGACTCCTACGCGGGTGTGGAGCGTCTGGTCCCACCACTCGAGCGGTCCTCCGGCCAGGTCAACCGCACCGTTGACAATGATGGCCTTGAGCAACGCGGCAGTTGGGTCGAGGAGGGCGGGATTGGCACGCGTGCGGAGCGCCTCCCGAATGACAGCGGCGCATCCAGCGACCATGGGCGCAGCCTGGGAAGAGCCTGACCTAAAGGCCAGCGGCGCCGTGGGACAGGTGCCCTGGCTTTCAAACTTAGTGGTGGCCGAGTCCGGGAATGGTCGGGCGGACAGAATCCCAGCGCCAGGCGCAACGACGTCAGGCTTAAGGTAGCCGGCGGCGGTAGGCCCCTTGCTGCTGAGGAGCGCCAGCTGTGTTGGACTCATGGCAGTCGATTCGTTGCCAGAAGATTTCAGCAGTGCGGCATTCGCCCCATCATCGCACGTGGTGTCGATGACCAGCCCCATGCCTTTCTTCGCCGGGTCAGGCTCACCAGCAGCAACGCCTGTCCATTCGCCGTTGCCCACCTTGCGCGTACGGAACAGACGACGGTTGTACGTCCAGCCGACCGTCAGCACGTTCTTGGCTGCACTGGTATCATGGATCTGGCGGTACCACCGCTTGGTGCTCACTCCTCCTTCAACGCCTAGCCACAGCAAGCCATGGTTGCCTGCCGAAACGGTAATCAGCGTCTGCTTACGAAGTGATGTCAACGCATCCAGCGCATTCTGAGCGACCGTCTCGAACGCTCTGCACTTGATCTTGACTCGGTTGCTCTTGGGGCCCTTTTCCTCCTCGGCCATGCCCGAGCTAAACGAGCAGTTGTAGATGTTGGGCTGTTGCTTAACACCATTGATTGTGAAGAACTTAGCGAATAAACCATTCAGATCCTTGTCGACATCCGGATCCTTCCTGTCGTCTACCTTGACCGCTACCAGCGTTGCTTTCGGAGCAGGACCCTGCACATCCAGCACCCGCTTCGTGTTGGGCGCCAGATCCTTCTCGAAGCGATTAGGATGGCGATACATGCCCAACGCACATCCTGCCACACGCGTCCCATGATATTCATTGTCCGCGAGGCTCCATGTCTCTGGCTTGCGCTGCGCATTAGGCGCGATCAGCATCGCGTCCTCTACTGCCGCTACCCGCGCGCTAAACACGGGGTGGTCTGCGACCAATTTCCCTGCTGCATCCACACCAAGATGGAAGCCGCTGTCCGCAACCACAATGACCTCGCCCTCGCCTTTGAGCTCGGTCGCGTTCCGCAATGCCTCTCCGCAGATGATATCGCACGCCGGGATGTCGTCAAACTCCGTCTCTCGCACCCGCTGGATGCCCTTGACGTTCGCCACACGCGCCATCTTTAGCAGATCTGCAGGCTTAACCGAGACCTGCAGGTACAGCGGGCCGGGCGACAGCACGCTGATGTTGGCGCTGCCACCCACCGCGCTGGTTATGCCGTCGAGTGTCTTCTTCGCGTCTGCTTCGCTGCATCTGATGAGCGTGATCGCTACAACGACGAAGCCAGCTTGCGACGGCGTTTCGCGCTGAGCTCGCGACCCCTGGATTGATGATGATTGAGGGGTCGTACGGCTTGGCGTCAACGACGAAGGCGAGTTTGGTGAGAGCCGTCAGGTCAGTGGACGGGAAGGCGCAGATGAGGGTCAAGGGCGAGAGGCGGCGGTTGACCATGACCTTGAGATTGGTCAACGCCACGAAGTCGTCGGCCGACGGCTCATCAGCTAAGAAGAGAGTTATGTCTGGCATGATGTATTTATAAATAAGTGTTGCTACTTATGGCAGGTTTGATCTGTTGGTGGGCGTTCTGCTAAAGTACTTCGCAGCGAACAATGGAGTCGTGCTCGTTGATCAAGAGACAGCATTTTCTTCTTCATATACTCCTTCATTCATGCCTCATGTTCGCAGCAAACTCAGGCTAGCCACTAATTTCTCAGCTCGCTGCAATGGTCAAACACTATTACATGGCTTGATCACTATTGACGCTGCGACTGCCCAAGTCTAGTAACTTAAAATATTAGCGTATCATTAGGGAGACATCAACTACTGGTAGAGTGGCTCACATTGGTGAACAGTTGCTGTCACGGCCCCTTCAGTTGAACGGTGGCTAGCTGAGCAGACGCCGTGTGAAAGATTTCCACGTTCTAGATTATCTCTCTGCAAATTGCGACACAAGGTTCGGGAACAACTCCAGCGCGACGGCATCTATATCAGTGTGGATATCAGCTAGCCACATTTAAGAGCTATTGTAATTGTTGACTAGTCACTATCGCAAGTCTGTAAGCTAGCACTATTCAAGTGTCAGATCGTCTTTATTGCCAGATCCAGCTAGATGCATTGTACAACTTTCGCAAGCATCAGCCAGCCACACAACGTGGACCTAATGCAAGTTCTGGCCGCCAGTACGTGCCGTGTAGCTTACGCGATGCTCGGCTCGGCGCGAAGACTCTTAGAAACATTGTCGATTAAGCTTTTGCTAGCAGTTCTCATGATTCTGGTCCTTTTGAAGTTCCCTAGTAGAGCAGAGCTTTCAGCTTGTAGCTGGCGAAGGCAGCGCTCTGCTCGAAGTCCCGCGGGAATGATAAGCTGCTGGCTGTCATCCCAGGGATAACGCTTTACAAAGCTTAACTTAATCACTTTGACATTCCAGCCTTGGAAATCATCAATCAACAGCTTACGCGATGCAAGGTTTGTTCCTCTTCCCCACGCGGTCTGGGCTGGGCCGAAGCGCGAATTTTGTTTCTTGTCTCCCACAATGCATGACGCTGGCAGGGATTCTTATTCTATTCTCAGTAAAAGGTGGACCCAGGCTCGACGACTTGTGTGCGCGACGACCTCACACTGCATAGACTAGTACGAATTACATCCAATGGGGATGGAATCATCTAGCCAGATTCTCAATACCTTTCAACCCCTACCGAGTTATCAGACCACAGCTGAACTATGCTTCCACGACGGGAACACACCAGCGGTGAGATTTCACCAACTACTCCGAATCGAAATTAGCAGATCAGACGATGGGCTATCTAGACTTGGCGGATTCTGCGTGATGTGCCAGATTAAGTTGGTACTAAACACTGGTTTGGACTATGGCGCGTCTCTTCGATCTCAATAATTTGCTCGAGACTTTACTAAGAGGCGTATGTGTTTGGGCTCCAATCGTTTCCCAGCACAAGACGGGCTGAACTCTGATTTACAGCGCTCCAGGTGATACGAGCTAAGCAATTCAGCCAGCCCAAGGTCTTTTGGTTGAGCTGAAGGCTTGGATGTTTGCTGAGAAGCAGCGTCCATGATGAGGCCAGAGCACTGGATCTAAGTATATAAGGTTGGTAAGAGTCCGGTGACTAGATACCTGCCTTAGAGGAACAGGACCTGAGTTATCTTCTGAGTTCTCTCACCCTTCTACTTGAGAAAATATTCTTTCATTAAACTTATACTTTGGCTCTCGTATTATTATCATCCATCGACACAGTCACAGTGCCATTCTCAAAGTCATGGGCGGTACCAATGACGTGATTCAACGTCCTGCTTTAGGGCAGGATGTCCAACTGGGCATGTTGTTTGATGTCCGTACCTCAACTCTATTTGGGGGTGTTTCCCTCTGGGACGACGCTGTCGTCAACGCAAATGCAAAATCGGACTCAAGCGATAAGATCCAACATGCCGAATATACATTTTCTTCCTCTGTTGAAGAGTCACGAAAGAACGCATCACTTGACGTCGAGGGATCCATTGAACTCGACCTCAAGATGGTCAAAGTTTCAGGATCCGCAAAATACCTGTCCGACAGCAAGACAAATTCGCATGAAGCACGCTTGGATGCCTCTTACACCATTGTTCGCCGCACCCGTCGTATCCCACAAGAAACTTTGGCAAATATGAAATATGAAGCCAAGCTTGACGACGAGCGTTTCACCCATTATGTAGGAGAGGTAGTGGAGGGTGCAAGCGCTACCGTCAGTATTGTTAAGTCAATCTCTGCGGAAGAGGAGAGCAAGGATATCTCAGGAGAACTCAAGGTGACCCTTGTTGGTGTTCCCGTCTCCGGTTCAGCCAAGATCGACTATAAGAGTCTCGAAAAGAAAGACCGCGAGAACATCAAGATCTCGTATAGTGGTCCGCTAGCTGAGAGTTGTACTTCATGGGAGGATGCGCGTCGAATTGCCGCTGAGATGCCAGTCAAATTGAAAGATCAGATGAACACGCTATCCTACAAGCTCTATCCAGTCAGCCTCGTGGATAGCAAGGCCAGACGTATTCTTCGTTCTATCGACAACGGTTTGATCGAGAAGACAGCTGCCGTGATCAAGCAGGGAACTCAGGCTCAGGTCAAATTAGATGAGATAGTCGAAAGTGAAATGTACAAGAAATCATTTCCTTTCATCAAGAAGCAGATTAACAACTTTCGAACTGCTTTTCTGGCAGGTCAGACGGATTTCCTCACTGCAGCTCGAAATCTTCTGCCAGAACTACGAGATGGCAACACCAATGCCAATGACAAGATTACAGAACTTATCAAGGCTGTTGCTCTATATCAACAACGCATCGATGTTGCGAACCAATACATCGAAAAGAAAGTGCGCGAGGCAGAAGTGCTTCGCACTACAGTTGCCACATTGCTGGCGGACGGGTTCCAGAATTATCTTGAAGGATTGACAGCAGCATCTCTTGTTGGCGCGTCTCAGCCAAGAATTCTGTTGTCATTTGGTGGAAACGTAATCAACCGATCTGAGCATCCATTACAAAAGAGCCTGACCCAAGTTGGAACTGACGCTGGCAAAGACAAGGGCTCCAGTAACCAAGATGACGATGATGACTCTGAAGAAGAGTGGTTCGAGGACGCCGGAACTGTCTCTAGCGTCAAAGGAGCCTGTACTGACCTGAAAGGCTTGCGTGTGCGTGCGCCCAAGGAAGTTATATTCGGTGTGGCAAGTGTCAACAAGGCGTTCCGGCCTGGCGCCAAAAAGGCAACCACAACCAAAGTTGGAGATCTCCTCCTTGATATTGACAGCAAGACTAATATCATCACCGGGATGCTTCCCAAAGCGCCCACTGCTCCCAAATTGGCCGTCAAGGACCAAACCATCAATGTGTCCTGGGAGAAGGAGCGCACTCAAGAGGAGGAGCAAGTCCTGCCAACCGTGAATTTCATTATTCGCTATCGCTCCGTGCCCAATCCTGAAAAGGATTCCATTTTCCCACGAGCCACACCAAATGATCTGTTTGTGGAAATTACCTGCAAGTCTTCAGATACATCTGTCTCTATCTTCAAGGACAGCCTGGGAAGTCCTCTCTTTGACGACTGTGACTACGAGATCACTGTTGCAACAAAAACAATTGTAGGTCTTTTCGAGTGGAGCGCGTCTGTTGTTGGTCGCACACCACGGCTGGCTTCTACAGCTTCGGAAACGATCAAGTTCTACAACGCCAACACGGCCTCTCTCAACAAGCCAACAGACTCTAAGGCTACAAAGTGGGACCTTGACAAGACTGGCGTAAGGCCTTCACTCTATTTGGGAGTAACAACCGTACTTGAGCGCCCATGTACAGATAAGCGCTATCCCAAGGACATCTCTGTGCGCGTAGTTGATGTTGCGCCAGAATTTCAAAAGGATCTCGAACCTGCAGATATCAGAGATCCTGTAAAGACAATGATTGTTGTCTTCACAGGTGCCAGCGGCCATGGCAAGAGTACTCAGATCAATGCCTTTATCTCCTACTTGTTTGGCGCCGCGGTCGACGACGCTGCACGAATCATGACGATTGATGATCGTTCAGCTAATCAGACAGCATCAGTCACACAATATGTCACATGCTACCGCATTCGGCCTTTCTCTCCTCTCTTCGGAGGCAAGACGTTGTTGGTCATCGACACACCCGGTTACGCTGATACGAGAGGGTTGGACCGCGATAACTTTGTCACGGCTGCCATGAAGGACCTTTTTGACACGATCAAGCATGTCAATGCTATCGTTATGACATGCAAGGCCAACGAGACTCGCACGGTTACGCTTAAGCCTGTAACGGCATTCATCTTTCAACTTTTTGCCAAGAATGTACGCAATTGCCTCAGAACTGTCTACACATTCAGCGATGGTGGTGCTCCGCAGGCACAGGGGGCACTCAAAGAGTTGTTCTGGCCCATTGAGAATGGTGAAATTGAGGTCAACAACTCAGCTTTCACTATCGTCATCGACAAGAACAATGCATCAAAGATGCGAGAGCTTTGGGCGCAGTCTCAGAAAGGCCAGGTGCAGCTTATGGCGACTCTTCTTAGAATGACGGCTGTGACAACGAAAGAGAGCAGTGAAGTGACGACAAAACGTATTGACCTAGAACAGAAGTGTCGCGAGGCTGAGAAGAACATTTTTGAAACCGCAAACGATGCGCGGCAGCTAATTGCTCAATTGGAAGCCCTTGCCGGTGCGATTGGCATGCCTCCAGAATCTACAATCGACATATATGAGGATGTGTCCGTTCAAAAAGATTTGCAGCCCAACCAGTTCACAACTCTTTGTCTGAACTGCAATTATACATGCCACGAAATCTGCGCATACTCGGACGATAAAGACAAGATTAATTGTGAAGCTATGACGAATGGTAAATGCACTCGTTGCAAAGGACATTGCTCTTGGGATCGGCACAGGAATGCCAAATACATGATTAAGACCGAAAAGGTGAAGAAGACCATCGTGCCCAAGGACCTAATCAAGAAATGGAACACCAACAACAACACACTCGAAGGTGGTGTCCTGGGCGCTTTGGAGAAGTACGCAAAGCTGCAGACAAACCTTACAACCGAGATGACCAACCTGGCTGCCTTGACCGAAGAGGTTATGAGCATTGCACTCCTCCACGAACCGGGCGCACTGATCAAATACGTCGAGTCACTCATCGCCACCGCCCGCTCGTCGGGGAAAATGCCACCAGAGCAAATTGCCCAGCTCATCACAGCCAAGAATACATTACTCATCCTGGAGCAAGTCAAGCAGCGAGGCAAGAGCTCGTCGCTTGAATCACAGACGCTGCTCGAAGTGTTCGAGCGGGTCAAGACAGAGATGAAGCGCAGGAAGGACCTCGAGTCTGAGGTGCGGCTTGAGGAGGAGAAGAAGCCGTCTTCGCTGTACAATGATCTCCGCGACAAGCTGCCCGACTATGTCAAGAAGAAGGCTCCCGCCGCACTGTCAAAGAATGCGTTGTACCCAGAGAATCTGCGGTCGGTCGTCCTGCTGATCAAACTCATGCTTTCGGATGGTACTATCGTGGCGGCTATTACTGCTCCATCGAGCTAGTTTAAGTCACGACATGATTCGATGTGGACACTTCTATCACGCATGCGTGAGGCATTTGCAAGTCTATTGCGACTATTAGGAGGAGAGAAATTGATGAATTAACTTTCAAATTGAAAAATTGTGGATCTCAGACTGTTGCAATTGGGTATATCAAGGAGAAATGCAGTACTAAAGCGGATATTATATGGTCATAATCCTCATTTCGTTAGCTATCTCTCATACATTGATTCAGTGCCGGATTTTGATTTATTATCAGATAATATCCTTCCTGCTCAACAATTTGAAGGCCAAGTGTTTTGACTTCTTTTGGCGAGAAAGTTGTCCCTTGTTCCTAGATGGAGGTGACTTCTACATAACTGTTTACCAAAAAGAAGCAGTATAGTCTAAAGCAACATAAGCTGCCTGTGAAAATAAGATGTCTATCACTGTAGGTGATAGTCAAGCTTAGAGTATCGTGGCCTATAGTACAAGAACATATCCAGAATGGGTGCGAATGGGAAGAAGGTCCTTACATGAACTCTCGCATGTCTAATGGAATTGAGTATGATAAGAGATCAGGTCTATTCGTACATTTCCCTTACGGAAATAGTAGGCACTTCTCAAAGGTGGGATAAAGTTCTATACGTTTAGATTCATGTTTGAGATATCGTTGTATATCCATCCATTTCATTATATATTTCATGTTTCATTCCTAGCTAATCACCCAATAAAATTCACCACCTGATTGTTCTGCATAGTCCCAGGATACTCTTCTGCAACGCAAGCCCAACATGTTTTCTTTGACAAAACGCATGCCTTCCTGCCCTTTCGCGATTGAAATCGCCGTTGCGACTTAACGAGCTTGCCAGTTATCTTCAGCTAGAAAGATGCAACTTTTAGTCGGCTCTTCGAGGAGCCCAAGCCAGTTTTCAATTGCGGTCAGTTTCATTCCTGAGGCTTCGTAGCCGCTCTCCTCATGAATTGCAGTTTTCATTGTGATCGAGAAATTTTATAGGGTGGATGTGCAGACTTGTTTCCTATCTAGTCAAGCTAACCTAGTAGATATGTTAGAACATTTTGTTGATTGCAGGGTATATCTAAGCCTCGCGCTTGCCTTGTGTTTATAGTTGGTAAAAGATCGACCCCGACATCGTTTGCGTTATTTCTGTCTTTCCTTCTTAGGCAGTATCACATGAAATTGTGCAATATGGCTCTACAACTCCTTTATTAATCTAGCAAATTTATTCTATCGCTTGCGCTATCCCATTTCGCTAAGTGATGCAAGTAATCGCGTACCTCAGCGCTAGGAGAGGAAATAGCGAGGACTGCTTCGAACAGCCGTCACCTGGAAGAAGCCAAAGTGAGAGTTTTCGATTTTACTCATCCTCGTTACAGTCATCAAAAGGCCAGTGTCGTTTGGTCATTTCCTGCAACCATGGATCATCGCTGACCGCGCAAAGCCCTTCTTCCTTGATTAGTGCTGCCTTCTCTTTCGCGCTTCCAAACGATTCATTTGACATCCACCCGTCAGACGCAATGCCAAGTACTCCGTTGATCCGTTCCATTTCAGAATCAACCTCGTGAAGAGACTCAGCCAGTGCAGCTCTTCTTTGCGCTTCTTGCTCTCCAAGCACAATAGGGCATGCTAGGACGGTACCATCTGGCTTGACAGGGGCGATCTTCGACCAATTTTGTGATATCCGGACAATGTCCATTTGAAGAGGGGTGTTGAGACCTTCCCAAGGACTGCTAGCATCGTTGAATATTCGGCGTTTTAGGAGACCCGTTTCTTGCTCAAGGGCGTGCCAGTGAGGTTTATTTATTCGCTGTGTGAACCCTAGGTAATAAAAGTGTATATGCCGACGCCGGAACTGCTCCCGTGCTCTCGCATGTTCATCTTCATCTATCGATTCAAAATTATCCGGGAGCCGTGGCGGGACAAAGGACATGGACTCCTCATCACCATAGTTCTAGAACATGTCTGGTATGCCTGCGGCGAGAAATGTCGGGAGGACCATGGAGTGTTGCCAATCAAGAAGACCAGTGATGTTAAGATCTTCGGAAACAAAGATGTTGTTGGGCTGGAGATCAGGATGTCGAAGGATAGGCAGATTAAGCTTCGAACATGTAGGTACTAGATGGGGAGCGAGCTGAATATAATCCAATAGTGAACTTGCGTGTTCCTCAGGGTCCTGTTTCCTATAATCAAAAGTCTCTCTATACGCGCGCTCGAAAGGGAAACGCGGTCGTCCGTATACACGTATCCACGCCAATTCTTTCTCAGCAGCAGTCTTAAGAACGAGGCAAGGATCGTCATCTACGATTGATGAGAGTAGTCAAATGCATGGGTCATGGGTGCACTTACGAGGGCCTCGGTCGATGTTCAGATCTCCACGTTCACCAAACCACCATTGTAAGGCCGCGTAGGGTCCTATACAAAACCCGTCTTCGGACCCAGGGATATCTATATTAGGAGTACCAGGAGACAAATCACGGGCGTAGTATATGCTTCCACTGGCTGGAAGCTTGATGGCGAAGAGCTTCGCTTCTAGTTTCACTATTTCAAGAAGAACTTTGAGCCTTTCTTCTTCTGAAAGGTCGAACCAAGCATCCCCAATGGGCCTTCCTAGCAACTTTTCCATCAGTATGTACTCGGACCCGACGGTATTAGCATCCACTGAATACGCCAGAACGCGAGGTGTAGGGATCCCATGGGCGCGAACAAACTCCAAAGTTGCGACCTCGCTCGCTACTGCCAAACGTCGCGGTACCGTTGACAGGTAGGGTAAGCGGGCAAGTATGGATGAGCCGTCTTTCATTGATATGTCTAGGACACGGTTGAAGCCGCCCTCGGCGATCTTGCGGCAGCTTTTGACGTCCGATATGGGCCTGTTGACTGACTTCGCGGCGGCTTTCTTAAGTTCATCGACGTTGAATGTTAAACGCCGTTCGGCGAGACGGCGAGGTTCATTGTAGCTACGAAATAGAAGATCAGTCAGCGAGAAGGGTATTTGAAGAAACGAAAGAGAACATACATCCACCTCCCAGAAGTGTACTCGAATAACTCACGATTCTGAATGTCTTCCATTGCATAGTGGAATGCGGGAAAAGCGCGACTGCAGCTAGAGGAGTAAGAGCGGAAGACGTTCCTGTTCATAGGCAACCCCAGACCTTCGAGTCGAAAAGGCGCTGTAAAGGGGGTTATCATAGAGAGAGCAGGCAACGCGTCGCTAGCAGACAACACAACCCAGCCTCTCATCATGCGCCTCCACGCGAAGGATCAGCGTCGCACAAGACGCAGCGCATGGCTCTGGAAAAGCCACGTTCGAACAACAATTAGCAAGGAAACACGACTGGCGGAAGGGCTAATTCCTAAAATTACGAAGCGATAAAGGCTAAGATAATATAAAAGAGATCATACTCCAACCTTTAGTTAGAGCCTAAAAATATACTCCTTCTCGGAGAATCCTTCGGCCCGATCACCTATCAGATGACTATCCTACTATATGTGTAAGGAAGTGGCAAGTGTGAAGAATTGAATGTATTGATTGAGTGTGTAGTTCAGTGTAGAAGTCTATGTGTAGCAGACATGTTTGACGCTCTTATATAGCGAGAACCCATCATGTGACATGGCCCTAGCTGCTTACAATATGATACTATCAGATAGCTTTCTGGAGCTATAGTAATCCTAATACTTAGACCTATATCAGGGGCGGCGTTTATATATGTAAGAGCTATATTATTGAGAGCCTTGGTCATCTTAAGGCCACATAGGTGGTCGATAATTGTCTTGGCATCACTTTTGATGCCGTTTCTGTCTGTATTTATTTCGGGGAAGATGGTGCAAGTGCTAGATGCTATGTCCATCGAGATCTGCGACCCAACGCGTCTCTTTGTCGAAGTTGCGTTGTTCCTCGCCCTCCAGGTCACCCAGCCCGACTTCTCGCAAATTTTTGAGTATGTTGACGGCCTTACTGAAACTCTCGTTCGATGCATAGCCCTCATCAGTCGAGATACCTTGTAACTCTTTCCAAAATTCCTGGCTCCTGTCGAAAGACCCCGCCTCTTCGAGGTGTTGCTGTATCTCCTCTGCTGAGAAATGGTACGGACATAGTTCGTTAGTACCAAAGTGATCCCACTCGCTGCACCAATGGTTAGCCAGTAAAGTTGATGGCAAAAGATTAGCAAACCTCTCAATGCGAATCAAACATTCTTTCAAGGGAAAGAGACAGTTGTCCCAGGTAGAGCCAACAAAAGCTTCTATTTGCTTTAGGGTCTGGCTATGGGATGTCGCATCACCTTGTACATTAGAGGGTTCTTCTCCACCGTAGATTTTTCGTATGTATGAATCAAGATAGACTGAGATACCTGGTATCTAAGCTGATCTTTGGTAGCACTATCGAGTGCTTTAAAGTTTTCAGGGAGCTTCATCAACATATCTATCCCATAGTCTAGAAGCAATGGGGGATTAGCTCCGATGAATACCGGGGTAGTCCATGCTCCCTGCCAGTCGATAATACACGATATCCGGGCTTGGTCGTCGATATAGATATTACCAGCATGGAAGTCTGGGTGCCAAAGTCTAGGAGAGATGAGCTCTGGGTCTTGGGGAGTGATATGCGGAATTATAGCTTAAAATTTCTGCAATAGAGCTGTGTGAGCCTTTAGGGAATTCTGCTCTGGACTTGTGTACTGCCATGGAGTTTTACTCGGTTCCTGTAAGTTCGCATAGGCGTTGATCCAGTCGATCTCACGGCGAGTGACAGACTTTAGGTATTCTACGGAAGATGTCCCTACAATTAACGTAAGTCTAAAATCCGAATTTCGTAGACATCCAAACACTTACAGGGGCCATGATATTGCATGTCACTGCGCTGTTTCTCCCAAAACTCTCTTCGAGTGATGGGACCAATGCAATAAGTTGATTTGATGTGACCGCCGACATCTTGCGGACCAGTTGTAATGATAGCTGGCTCGCATCCCGCGATATCACTATCTTTGAAATACAATGATCCTAATCTGTCAGTGCGTGTAAGTTAAACCGGCCGTAAATTCTCTGTTAGAGCAAGTTGGATCCTACTTTTCAAAGGAGACTGAGAGTAGTTTCCTTTCAACGTCTACAAACTCACGAATGATGTCAGTCTTCCTCCATAGTGAAAGATCGTGCCAGACCTCGTGGAGTTGGGAGCCTCTCGCTTCCTCCATAATAATACATTCCGCTTGGACAGAGTTTTGTTCGGTAGCACTCCAAGCAGTGGGACGGGTATATTTAAAATAGTCCGGGCAAACTCCATAGTTGCTACTTCCGATGCAGTGGTAAGTACTCGTGGGCCAGCATTAGGATGTGGGAGTTTTGCGATAACCCTTTGGCCGCCCTCCATCTCAAGGCGGCGTGCCTTATTATAGTTGCCTTCGCCGATCTTCTCGAAGGATATACACTTATCTGCACCGACGGCTTGGCAGGCTGCTTGCTGGAGACTGGGCACGTCAAAACGTCGATATCGGGCTTTTAGTTGCTCACGTTCATTCCATAGCCATCGTCCGCTGGTGTAGCAGAACAAGGGGTTCATGTCGGGTTAAGGATGGGAAGGCATTGCATGGCTACCCTCCAAGGTGTGTAGTAAGCGAGGGTAGCGCCGTTTTGCGATATTTGACACGCTTCGACCAAGCGTCATTGTCAGAAACCCGCAAGTAAAAGAGGCTGTGATACAAATAGTGAGACTAAGTTGACGAGGTCAACGACACACTAAGTGTTGAGACGCGCTCACAATCCTGCGATGGGCTCCTAGTGCTTCTAGTATTTTCTGTTCTACCAAGAAATTGTTTGCGATCTTCTCTGTCAGTCTTCTGTACGCTGGCGATTCCCTCTATGCCTCGGCCGGTTGTTTTACTATCACACCAAGCCGTACTGAAAAGATGTATGAAGTCGAGCCTTGACAGTCTGGCGCGGCCATCGGTCAAAGTACACAGGATCCGGCTGCCTGCTCGGCGCTTCGGTGGTGCCGTGTTCTTGGCACTTCCGGAACATGAAGAATGTGCCACAGCGTCCGTTTGGTAGCTGCAAATTTAGTCCAGCGGCGAATTACTCTCAATATTTTGCGGCCTTTGATCGGTGGTGAGAGGATGCCTTATAGTAGTATTTTGGACTATCTAGTACCCTTCGCTGATGTAATGGCTGCCATGCACAAAACTGTGAAGAATCGTGGACTGGAACTCGCAGCGAAACTCCACGAGAGCGTTCGGATGCAAGCGCGAGCTCTTTCGATCCATATTTGCGTCCGCGCATGATCAAAGAGGAGAGTGGAGACTTCTTGCGCGAGCAGTTCGTGCGCTTGTTGGGCAGGAAGGGCGAGGCTTTCGTGGAGTTCGAGTCTAGGAAGTTCCCGCGTTGGCCCGCCATATACCTACGTCAGCTAAGCTCGGCACGCGGTCCGCGAAATAGTTGGCACACCAAAATGCCGCGCCCCACCTTGGCGCCATACAAAACGCCATACAACAGTGGTTTTTTGAACATATTTTGTTTCCGGAGGATGCGGTATTGTTTCTTGAGGCTGTAAAATTGTATTATAAAAATAATATATATCGTTTTTAGAGTGTTGAACGTCGCCGCCAGCCTTAGAAGCTAGTCATCTCACCATCCATATCAATACAAGCTTGTAAACGCGCTAGCATAGAATCAACTCGCTCGTTTATAAACTTTTGTGAGATACTAGCCTATCCCTTTATCGCGAGTTCTCTAGTAGAGTACTCGTCCCAGTGAGGGAAGCGCTTAAGGAACTGTTTTAGTGGTTGCCAGCAGTTCTCTATAGGTGCTAGATCTGGCGACCTAGGGCAGTTGAAGTAGCTCTCTAGGTTATTCTTCTTCTTCTAGGTTCTCACGATATTTTTATCTCCTCTTCCATGGCCAGAATCGCCGTCTTCCTCTAGAACAAAGTCGTCGCCGCGCTGGAGCTATGGCTTGACGATAGGCTCGAGGATCTGGTCTCTATAGCAGACCAGCGTCATCTTGCCATTCCTATTGCCAACGTTATAGAAATAGAGTTCTAACTTAAAGTTAAACCCTACGCAAGCCTATGAGTGCTGGCGCTCGTTCTGCTTCTCGTCCTCGTGGTTAAGGATATGTTAAATACAGTCCTTACAGTAGCGCTCGCCAGGCTTCCTAAGGAGTCTCATTTTGCCTTCAGGACCGACGCCCCAGTGTACTTCGTCTGAAAAACGAACCCTTCGCCAGTTCTCCTTCGCTGGGTAGCGGTCTAGTATAACGCTGGCCCACGACTTGCGCGTTTCGGCATGACGCTGTGAGACCCAGCCTTTTGTACATGCTATACATTTTGACCAGTCCATCGTCCCTAGATGGTGTCGGAGCGTCTCGCCAGCTACGTCTAGGTCGAGTTCCTCTGCAAGTTGATCCCATGTAAGTATATAGGCATCCCAGCCAAGGTCTTGGAGGAGCCTGTCGGCAGCAAGGATATCAGTTTGCGAGAGCTTTGGAGGCCGTCCGCGAGCCTCCTTAAGAGCTGAGTTATTATAATAGGTCCTATCAAACTCGCGTCTAGGTTCTTCGAGTACTCTATAGCCTGTACGAGGTGCGACGCTATAGAATTTAAACAAGTCAGTTTTGTAGAAGGGTATCCCATGTGCCTCATTAAACTCGACGACGCTTCGGATACGCGTCTTTTTTGGCGTATCTAAAAAGATAGAATTTTTCGGTATAGTCTATTTGACAAAACGCGCGTACAAAACAATATAAAATACGTCGTATTATAGATGTAAAAAGGCTGTGTTGATGTTGCGCAGGTTTTGGCGCGCGCGCATTATTTTGGTGTGCCAACTATTTCGCGGACCGCGTGCTCGGCTATGTGGTTTCCGAACACATAGGGTTTCCGAACACCCCGCCATAGCGTAGCCCCTATATAAAAGACGGGATTGCTTAATAATATATATTATAATTACCATTACGCATATATAGATTTAAGAGTTGGAGCTATAGTAGCTATAGTAGTCCTTTCTAAGGTGCTCGCTATAGTTGTCAGATTAGCACTACTTCCAGGGACGTTGGCGGAAAAGCCGCCAGAAAGCTAGCAGCCTTCCTAGGAATGCTGGCGGAGAGCCGTTGGAAAACGTACCAATGAAAGGAATATAAGACGCCAGAATAGAGAACAACAACTTTCCCGGATAGATAGAATTCAATCAATCAATTCCATCAAACTCATCCTTCTCAGAACAACGAAAATCTGATAACTATAAGGGAGATTATTACGCCAAGCAGTGTTGTGGTGGAAATTTGCCGTTTCATTTTATGCTGTATCTCAAGCCCTTCGCACAATGTCTCGCTTTGCCGCTCCTCCACCCCACTTTGGAGTCTCATCGCCTTCTTCCCACGCCCTTTGCTTCTCATTCTCGACGACTACCTCTTCGCCGATTGACATGCAATTAGCTCGACTAGCAGCGTCGCTACCTCCGTTTACCACCGAACTCCTTGACATCGAGTCTCCACCTTCGTCACTGAATAGAAATGGCTCAGCGCATATTTATTACATGCCGATCTAATCAAGATCCTATTGAAGTGGAAATGCTGGCTTTCTGGAGCCTGTTTGGAAGAGAGTATGACTATGAGCCGCATGGCGGACCTGCACCTGACACAGAAGGCTAGTGGCATAAATAGCCACTAGATGCCTCGGGAAGACAAAGCTAGCGAGTATCGCAAGTCGCTGCAGCGCCACGATGCGCAGAGGAGCAAGGAGCAGTGCATGGACAAAATTTGAATGCATCTACGATCGGCTACACACTGGAATCTCGCCCGAGTGCCCTCTGCGCACACTCGTCAACATGCCGCTAGGCCACTGCATGCTGACAGGCGGCCTATAGGGACAATTACTTCTTCTGTGCTATCCAGCGCGATGGCCTGAGCCGCTGCCGATACCTAACGAACCCGTCCATCTGGCCCAGTCCTCACAGCGGTGGCCAGACTGCAGGCACAGGCTCAGGACGATGCGGCCCTCCTTCCCGAAGAGGAGTGTCTCGGCCAGCAGTTGTGTATGTGCCGACAGTGCCATAGGGCAGCGCTCATCGACCTGGTGAAGGAAAGGGGATATGTGTGGTGGTAGCATGGCAGGGCATGGCATAGAGTAGAACGGATGGCACGATGAAATGCGTGCCTGGCAAAGACCACCGCGCACGCAAACATAGCGCGGCCGGCAGAGAGTAGGCAGACTAGAACGGGCAGCTTTGAATGCGACCGGGACAAAGTTCTGCCCACACGCTAACAAAAGTCTGGATACCCCACTTTATATATCTAGTAAAGCGTCACAAACTCAAGGCACGTGATTTTCCATAGTACATGAGGATACTTCTGTATTATAGTTGAGCTCACAAGGGCATGGCCGGAGCGGGCCGTCCGCCCTCCCTGCTAATTCCGGTGACATGTAAGTACTTGATGCGCTGCCTAGCACAACGTTAAACTCATTCATGTGACTTAGTGAGGCTGTGCCGGAGTTGTTAGGTCGCAGGCAACAGATAAGAAGGGATCGACCAGACAATAAATGCTCCGCTCCTTATGCTACAGTACCCATCAAAGCTAACCACTACTTACAAGTTTGAATTCCCTGTTCGATATATTATACCATGTCTTTATATTCTTATTCTTCGCTTTTACCGGGGCGTGACAGTATTCGCTTGCTCCGCCTACTGCCAACTGAAGACGAAACTACACCTATAAAATGCCAGCTCTTCAACTACCGCTTAGATGAATCGGACAAAAGACCTCCTCGGTATGATGCTTTGTCCTACGTGTGGGGCGATCGGCAGAAGACCTCATCCATCTCCATAGACGAGCATTGCTTCGACGTTACAGAGAACCTTCATACGGCGCTCCGGCGTCTTCGAGATCGCTCTATTGAGTGGATATGGGTAGATGCTATTTGCATTAACCAACAAGACGTACAAGAGCGGGGACATCAGGTCCGGGGTATGGCGAAGATCTATGGAAAAGCAAACAGCGTACTAGTTTGGCTTGGAGAGGCGGCAGACGGCAGTGATCGAGCGTTCGAAGAAATACGCGCACGCAAGAAGCGGTCAGATTCTTCCGACTACCGGACGACCAGGAATGCAGTTATCGCGCTGCTTAAAAGACCGTGGTTTTACCGTATCTGGGTAAGTAAGTTGACTCTCGACAAAGTTGACAAATATTATTGACAAAATTGATTCAGGTACTTCAAGAAGTTGCTGCAGCTCGACGTATTCTGATTATATGCGGCCTAGCAGAGATTGACGGATACGCCTTTTGTTTGGGCTTGGAACCGTTACTGCATCATTACATTGATCTCCAAGACCTGGACATTCACATCCGTTCAGTAACTTACCTGATAAGGCAAGCAAAGTTCCGGCCGACGCAAATTCCTTGGTCAGACATGAGTTTTCTAGCTATATGCCCGCTGGGCGAGTTGCTAGATATGTTCCATGCACACGAAGCCACCTGGCGTCACGATAAGGTGTATGCGTTGCTTGGCATGAGCACTGACGCTCGCAACGCAGTTGATTTATTACCTGACTACAAGATTTCATGGGGAGAGGTCTTTCAACGACTTATTAAGTTTCTTCTTCATAAACAGGTATCTGTGAAGACTTGGGATAAAAATGAGGTAGCAGTGATTAAGAGTAACGGTCGTATTCTCGGCGAGGTGTCCTCGGTAGTATCTCATCTCGGGTGGTCTGACACACACAAATTGGTTATCACTCCGAAGAAGAATGCATCCAGGAACTCGGGATACATGAGGAACTGGAGTGCTCCCTTGACCGTCCACACCTCGGCGAAATCCATCCGGCAGGGTGACCTAGTTTATTTTCTACAAGGAGCTCTTAAACCGACCATTATCAGAAGATGCAGGAATTACTTTGCCGTTATCAGGATTGAAGTCACTCCTCCGGAGTACATCCGAGCAGAGGGTAAAAATATAAGGTGGTCGGAGCTTTTAGGATCGGTAGAAATCTTCCCGCATGATTTTCTTCTTATCTGGGACTGGGCAAAGTCCTCGGGAGAACCTCAAGATCGAGGAGAATACGAGAAATTGTTAGAAGCAGACCCCCAAATGCACGAGCATGCAAAGACAGAGTTCGGAGATCATTTGGATATGGCCAACAGGTTAGGGAACATGGCGCTGATATTGGAATATTTGGAAGAATACGAAGAGGCAGTAGAGAGACTTCGAGAAGCAAGAAGGGTTTGTGAGAAGGTGTTTGGAGGGGATCATCCACGCACGCTGGCAAGCATGAAAAATCTCGCGTCGATGTACAGGAAGCAGGGAAAATGGAAGGAGGCCGAAGAGCTGGAGTTGCAGGTGGTAGAGACAAGAAGGAGGGTGCTAGGGGTGGAGCACCCAGACACAATAACTAGCATGAGCAAACTCGTATCGATGTATAAGGAGCA
>Ga0247757_10000884_pt1 | contig 22473 bp, 14 predicted proteins | sample UWRJL126311R4_FD_180929 | JGI IMG/M metagenome (GOLD analysis project Ga0247757, IMG submission 180929) | Plant litter microbial communities from Arlington Agricultural Research Station in Wisconsin, United States - UWRJ-L126-311R-4 | ecosystem: Environmental > Terrestrial > Plant litter >...
TTGAACAGCATTTCTCAATATGGGTGTCAATAGTTCTCGGTTAGCAGCCACTCGACCTTGTTCACACACACTACTCGCTCTCTTTATTGACCTTATTGACCTTATTGACCTTATTGACCTTATTGAGCATTAGTACGCACAGGTCAGCTGCTCTGGGTCGCTCTACACGTCTTTATAGATGGCTATGTTAAATCTAAGTATATATTCATCCTTCTCCCCAGACACTTCCAACCCGGCATCGACAACCATTTCAGTCAATCCTTAAAACAAGTCGATCCAACCCCAACTTTACCACTCTTTCGATCTTCCTTCAACATAATCACGATGAAGTTTACCACCGCTATCGTCGCCGCAATCATCGGTAGCACTGTCTATGGTGCTGCCCTTCCGGACCCGGAATGCAAGTTCCGCGGTCAGCCCTGCAAGCGCGAAGCTCTTCCTGAGCCTGAGGCATGGCACTCTAAGGGCCGTGTTTTCCCAGGTCAGCCCCCCAAGAAGCGTGAAGCTGAGGCCTGGCACTCCAAGGGCCGTGTCTTCCCCGGCCAGCCCCCCAAGAAGCGTGAGGCCGAGCCAGAAGCTGAGCCCGAGGCCTGGCACTCCAAAGGTCGTGTCTTTGCCGGCCAGCCCCCCAAGAAGCGTGAGGCCGAGCCAGAAGCCGAGCCCGAGGCCTGGCACTCCAAAGGTCGTGTCTTTGCCGGCCAACCCCCAAAATAATGAAATCGGCACTAACATGAGTACGTCTTCCTAGGCCAGCCGCCCAAGAAACGTGAGGCTGAACCGGAGCCTCTACCCTACCCGCAATGCAAGTTCCATGGTCAACCATGCAAACGCGAGGCCTTACCTGAGCCTGAACCCCTTCCCTATCCCGAATGCAAGTTCAGGGGACAACCATGTAAACGCGAGGCTTCCTAAGCCTATTCCGATACGAAAAACAGATTTCTGGGCCAGACATATTCAACACTTCGACCTTTGGTGCCATTTAGTCTAGTTAAGATAGCAACGTGGGCTCATCTTTTCGGCACTTTTCTTCTTAACCTTATCTTCTATGGATTCCATAGTCCGGAATGCCGCTATCGAGTTCCTGAGACAATCTGCCTTTCCCTAGGCATTGGATACTATATATTATTACCCCTTTCGGATTATTCACCCTTTCTTGTCATAGTATAGCTCGTGTAACTACCGCATACCAAGTCGATAGTTACATACAGAGCAGACCAGTGCCGACGCAGCAACATACAGTTGCATGCAGATTCCTTGGGCTCCCACTGGTCTTTTGTATATTTGAGATAATTACACCTGTCGTTTGGTCTGTCTACGCACTTTAGACTTGCTTTGTGATGTTTAGTATATGATTGCGTGTGTGATTCACTTATGTCACCCGTATCCAGCTTTAATATCAGATAATGGATATTAAACCTCGTTGAAAGTGTTTATTGTCCATTTCCATACTCCATATCGTTTATACCTTAAGTTAAACATAGGTCATTATACGATGCCCTACATGGGCCCTGTCACACACCCCAGTAAATAATGAAGATGGCGGTCTAAAAGCGCATTGCAATATAGAGCAATAGACAAAACGAAGAGAGTCATTCTATCTACCGACCGATGGTCAAATGACCAACACATACTGTTGTTACTACATCTACCGTATGGTATAGATTTACTCACTGCTTGGAGGGCCAACTGCTTGTATTACTAACTCAATCATTTCAGCCCAACTATTTACCTTCCGAATTTTCTAAAACAGTGGTAATATCAGCTTGAGGGAAAATATCTTTAGAATAACCTACAGCAGCGAGCGATTAGAGAATAATAAAATACTGTAATAAGATTTAAAGAAAAGATAGTATATATTCTATAGAGTAAGCTAAAGAGGTAACTACCATAAGAACTGCTTTTAGTTAGTACCTTAGTATACCGTTATATAATCATTCCTTCCTTCCTTCACTATTGTTCATTCTATTATGTAGCTTCGGTAGTATAAACCTCTGCAGCCTGCGGAAAAAAAACAGTGGTAAAGAAGACAAGCTTGCTATTTAGTTGCAATATAATTCATGGTAAGCGTTTATATGTCAACTGTTGTTCCACTACAAAGTAAATCGATTTCGAGAACGAAGGCTGTACACTGATAGATGATGTCCAGCTGTCAGCATTGGAAAATTGAGGCACTTTAGATGCCAACCCATCGAATTCCTACTTCAAGCACTACTAAATAACTGATTAGTAGAGAAATTGCATGAAGTATGCATACATGCTGAAAGCTATATACATCTTAAAGGCTGACCGGTATAAGACCATAATCGTGAACAGACTTGGTAAATAGACCTAATGCGTTACTTTCACACAGTTGGTATTCCTATGCTGTGGGTTGCAATGGAATTCTAATATGACCGCAAAACTTACTCTCCCCAAATTTATACAGGGTACAATATTCAAGATAGGCACCTCGGAGGTAAGATTGTTGATCAGCAGAGGATACGATTCCGAGTCGCCTGAAAAGGGGGTAGTGTATCCCCCGCTACAATACTCAAACATTGTGCATCCCAATCCCGACTTCGTGTTATCACCACCCCTGGTGAATAAAACGGTACAATTCTCCGACCATATATAATGTGGTAACCCATATGAGTTGGCCCGTTTACACCAACGACCTGGTTTAAATTGATACGGGTGACGATTCCATGGACCCAACTGATGCACGACTTATATTAAACATCTTTCATAAAACTGTGAGGATACGACCACCTGCAGGCTTCCGTTGTCACTGCTAAAATCGGGCTGACAGGTTAGTTGCACCATGTTGCAAGCGTAAGTCACAATCGTGATCACAGTAGAATACAAATCGTCAAGCAAGTGCTACCTTCATGGCACTAGAAAGCACGCATGCGTTATTTACGATTGACCGCCAGTATGATTACGGATGAAACGGATGTGTGTATTGACGTGCTTGTTTAAAGTGGCACGGCAAACGATATTGAAAGCTTCTCTATTTACCATCTTAGGAAAGGCTTTGCTCGTGGGTTGTTGATTAACTAGGTTTGGGATCATCATCAATTTCAGGGTCGTAAGTGCCGTATCGCAGGTTACGGGTTGTTGGGGAATGGCAGATTGAATGGAATATTGATGAATAAATTTTCGATAAGTTTCCACGAATGCACGGTCGGGTGTGGGATGGATAGATGGATGGTGGGATGCAACGAAGAGGAAACGCAACAAGCTTGTTACATTGTGCTGGCGGATGGCCACCACCTTCCCGATCAATGTCTTTCCTCCGTTTAGACCAACGACCAGCTTGCTTCCGTAATCGCCGACCTGCAGTGGCATTCGCTCGCGTTGGATATCGCAAAGATTGCTTATACATGCATCGCAACGAAATAGGTAATTCCCACCACCCGAAAAGCACGAGTTCAAGTGTGCGCCATACTGCTGGAGCAGGAGTAACGCAGCCATCCTGACGGAAAGGTCTTTGGGTGCGACATGCCAACCTCGCCGTCGTCGCAAAGCAAGCGACATCGCAATTTCATCCAGACCATCACCCCCGACTCTGTGGACAGCCACAGCTCCTAGCCATCTCATCACTAATTCCGTTTCCGTTCCCACTCTACTATTGTATGTGCAGACCATGTCTAGTGGCCCCCCCTCCCCACAGCACCCGTCGGTCCATTCTCGTGTCCCAAAATTTGCCTACTCACCGGATAAACGAAAAGGAAAGCGCGCCATGCCTTCTCTCCCACACCCCCAGACCTCACCCCGTGTGATCAAAACTCTGTGCACGTCCGCACGACCTTGATCTGACTCGTGTTGCCGGCCCACTGCGTGCCAGCAAAAAAAGCAAAGCCCCATGGGCGCACAACATGCCGTTGCGTTGCCCGACGTAGCCGGACACGCATGCTTATGGTGGTACAGACAGGCTTTGCATTTAACGGCCTTTCCTTTCCCCCATTCCCCTTGGTCCTTGCTACCCCTGGTGCTGCAATGGAGATTGGGCCTGTGGTACTGGTTTATTTACCGAGGACTTGGATCCGACTCAGGCGCGAGATGAAGGATGCGTGGGTTTGTAACGCATGTGTATTCATGCGCATATCAGCGTGCCCTGGAGATTCTCGTACGTTTCTACCGTTTAAAACTATGTGTTGGGAAATCCCTAGAATTCGGTCCATGCTATAGCCCTGAGACCGTTCATGGGTGACCACGCATGAAGTTGTGTTTGGATAAGCGATGGAGTGAAGACCGTCAAGACAATCGACAGCTAAACACAACCCATTTGGATAAGTCGTGAAATTTGCTCCAGAAATTTGTTGTTTTATATTTCATAGCTACCTAAAGGTCGACCAGCGCCCAGACTGAAGAACCTGCCTGCAGTCGTCACTTTTCGTAGATGTAGGCAAATGTGTCCGAGGACAAGTCAGCCGTACTTCTCTTTCCGCCCGATTGTCCGACTACTTCAAACACCCATGCATTCATCCGCTCTGACCTTGCGGTCATTTCATATCCGGGTCTTTACCTATATAGAATATATGTGATACTGATAGAGGAGAGAGAGAGAGAGAGAGAGAGAGAGAGAGAGAGAGAGAGGCAAAAACGCTCAACCATGCCAACAACGAAATCCATCCAGCATGAAGGGTATAGGGGTCATCATCGCAGCTCCACCAAGGGAGCCTAAGGGTATTGATAGTCGAAGAGTGGGGTTATGGTGGAAAAGTATCATGTCGTCGTGAGAACAAAAAAATCAAATGCAAAAGCGACTAAAACGTCAATGACGCTCGCCCTTGTGTAGGAAACGTAGTGCTAAAAGGAAAATCAAAATCAAACATGACTTCTTGAGGGCAACTTAAGTTATTGGTTGGATTTTCTTCACATGCAAGGTGGGCTTGCTGAGCCTCAAACAGCAGCGCCGTTCACGAACACAGCATAGCCATCGCTCTTGGCCTTGAGTGCCTTTGCAAGCATGAGCTCGCGCATCCAGTCGATGCGTTCGTCGCGTGACTTCACGGCGAAATGGTGGACTTTGCCATTCGGAAGCACCTTCTTAACTTCACCCTTGCCAGGCGCAGTAGGGACGAGTTGAAATTCAAAGGCCGCGGGAATGCCACCTTTTTCCTTGTGTCCGGAAGTGAGCTTAAGCGCACGAAGCTTGGCTGATAGTTTGTTGGACGCAAGCGACGAACAGGCGACGGCGTAGTCATCGACGTCAATGGTTTGCATCGCCGAGGAAGAAGGAAGCTCATTCGGATGCATGGCAAGCGTTGTGCCCTGAAGGCGGAAATGATGATCTTGCCATTCATGGCGGAGTAGCTTGGTACGACGCTTCTTCATCCATCCATAATGGTTCACGCCGTTGTACATGAAACCTCCCTTGGCTGTACCATGCGGCTTCGCTGTCAAGGCGGGATCCGTCACGGGGCTGTTCTCACCAGAGAACTGCGTTTCATGTAACGTGTCTGAATCTCCGTCCGACGGGCCTGACGGGCTGAAAACCTGGTCTTCGTTAAGTGCAGGGAGGGGAAGTGACGGCCGGCGCCAGTCACCGCGTGTCCCAACTCGCTGCACTGGGTCCCTATACTGCATGTTCGGTGGCACCGACTGACTGGTATCACGGGAAACGGGCCCGAGTGGAACTGCTGTGACAGGAGCATCCATCTCGGACATGGGCGTGCCGAATCGGTAGACACCGCCTGGAGATGCTGTCCTACAAGGCGAAAATGCGGTGTCTGGGGCCACCTGTGGACTGGCGGTGAGAGCGCTGCGGGGGCCGCCATATTGAGGGCCGGCAGACATGGAACGGGGAGGCGGAATGCTAAGTTTTGGAAGAGATTTAAGATTAGAATGCGGTGCGGGTGTGAACTCGGGAGGATGAAGCGCTAGGGTAGGGAGCATTGCTGGGTCAAACGAGGCAGAGGTGTGTGCCGACGTTGACGCTGAGAAGGCCGAGGCCTGCTGCTGGTAATGGTAATATGGCTGCGCCATGGCAAGATGCGGAGGAAACATATCCACTGGAGGCGTTGGAGGGGCTTCAATGGGTGTCGCCGTAGCAAATGGCTGTTCGACACCTTGCAGTGTGAGGAACTGTCGTACGTTGTCTTGAGGATCGCGGGCCTCGACGGTTTGCAACGCATCTTCCTTCAGGTCAAATTCGGGGAGCTGACCCGGACCTAACAAATCGGAAGAAGCTACAAGGGACGGTATTGCATCTGATGTCGGACGGTAGACATTGTCCACGGCACGAGCTGCTGTGTTCGCGTTGCCTGGATCACCAGCGATAAATATGTGACCACCGTTCTCGGGAGAGATAGGGAAGCCATGTTCTTCTTGAAGTCTAGCAAGTTGCCTTTGTTGTTTTCTCCACTTGGCACAGCGCTCTCCTTTTGCACATTTGTGTGGCTTTGGTAGAAGCTGCTCAATGGCAACGATGGAGACGGATTCCGCAGGAGTGATTACGTCGTCGCCTGGGTTCCGGTGTCGCCGGCCCCTCCGTCTTCGCCCGCCTCCTGGCGTGATTGGTGTCTTAACGTCCTCACCGTCGCACTCGGCCCCTCTGGACTTATCGCGGTGGCGTCGCTGTTCTCGGCCCTTGCTTTTGGATCTTTGCCTGGCTCCTGTACAGGGTCGCTCAATGTCTTCAAAAGGGGTCGGTGCTGCAGCCACAGGAGACATGAGCCCGTCCGCCGTACGTAGGGAATCAATCTGGTTCCACAACTGATGACGCTTCCCAAAGGATTGGATTTCCAGCTCCTTCAGGTCATCGAATTGCAAATCAAGAAGGACGGCTCCGGTGATGTCGTGCGCTTCAAAACGCTCGATAGTATCGCGGTCGAAGCCATTCTGGAACATCCAGGTGGCGACCTGATGGGACGTCCATAACCGTACCTCTGCATTGTCGAGATGAGCGACGGCTGAGGCGATGTTGTTGTATTCTTGCCTTGGAACGACGGTTTCCGGTGTGGCCTCGCGAAACGAGGTCTGGAGCCGAGAAAGCGGTTCCTTGGGAAAAAGTGGAGATAGCTGCAGAGCAAAGTCATAGGGGAAGTCATTGGATGACTGCGACGAACGGAACAAATGCGGGCCTTTCGGACCTTCCACAGGTTTAGGCAAGTACCACTCAGCGAATTGAGGCCGGATATCAGGGTCTCTGGGGGTTTGGACCTCCTCAAAGGTTGAGATGGTAGTCTGACTGCGGCGGTTTTCGTTCTGGAACGATCAGCATTGGAATTGCAGGGGAATTGGCTTGGAAAGCAACTGACCGAGGAGCTGAGGCTGTACTCTTCGAATTCGCTCGAATCATCCTCTATGTCGGTGTATGCGTCGCTGAGATGCGAGACGGGGCGTTCGAGCGAAGTGCGGGCAGAAACGGTCCTGGCGAAGAGCGAGTGGGCTCTGGCGCGCTCAAACATCTCCACGCCGGGCTCCAGCGGGGTGATGGGTGTCATGGCCTGCTATGGCATTGTCAGGCAAAGGTGGGCGGGGTCTCTGTGGGAGTGTGCGTACCATTATGACGGGTGGTTGCGCACGAGCTCAGTACTGGACGTGTAGCTACTGTTCTGGCAATCCTCTAGGCGCAGGTACAAGCGAGCATGCCGAGCATGACATAGGCGACGGAGGGTCACAGGAGTCGAAAATCGGAGAAAAGACCCTTCGGGTGGAGGGCGCGTAGACGTCTTATTGTAGTAGTATCGCTGGACGGGGTGGTTAGAGGGGCAGACAACGGTTCGACGCTGGAGCAGTTGGGCGTGCAGACACAGCACAGGGTGCTGGCATCTTGGAGCCAGGCGGTGGAGCCAGTCGGACGACGCTCGCATGCAGTGCGGTGAAGACGGGCGCTTAGCCAGGGCCGCGATTCGCGTTGAGGGAGCAGCTGGAGGGGGCAAAAATAGCCCGATTGGGAGTCAAGGGCCGCTAATAGGACCTGCAGCGGACAGGGCGCCGTATGGAGGCTGGTCGTTGTCCGCTCTGCGCTGGCGGCGGGGCTGCTGCTGCATGGGCATCTGCTGCATCTGCATCTGCATCGCTCTCGCTTCGGCACGGGAGGACGAGGCTCCACGCCAGTCGCACAGCGCACGTCCAGCACGCACAAGCACGTCCAGCACGTCCAGCACGTCCTCGAGCGATCAAGGCCTCACAAGGAGTCAAGGACCATGGCTGCCCGACGTCACGTGCGCGCGTTCCGGGAGGCTCTCCCGCCTGCTGCCAGCCACTCTGCACCTGTCCAAATATTGGAACATGTTGTATCGCCAGGATTCGTTTCTCTCGGCAGGCTACGGTGGGGGAGTTGCCGCACGTACGGTGGTGTTGTAGGTCGGTGCATACATGTTGTAGATGCGGTGTGGAAGCCAAATCCACGTCGGCGATGCCCTTGACCGTGCAACCGGCTTGCCAAACGACCTCAGGCAGCACGACAAGTGGGCCGACGACATCAACGGAGCGTGCCATGGCGTTGCCCGCGTGTCTGGCGGCCACCTGGAAGCCCGACTGGAAGCACATCTGGATTGCTCGCAGACCGCCTCGAGAGCAATTGCCGTGGCCACCGTCATCTGGCCTCCGGCCAACCACTGCGCAAGACGTCGCCCGAGCAGGCTCACATGACTGAAAAGTGCTGCGGGCTGGGGCACACTCGACTCTCGTCCTGTGGCCTGCAACACCATGGACGCGTCGAGGCGTGGTGGAGAGAGGCGAATCGGACGGCGCAGATGGCCTCCGACCAGGCTGCGTAGTCAGTGGAGTCAGCGGCGGCCAGACGGTTACCATCATGCACATGTACACATGTACACAGTAGGCTCTGCTCCAGCCGTTGGGCCCAGCACGTGCCCGCCCCAGGGCACGGCCGAGAAGAGCCGCCCGCACGCCCACACAAGCTCACACGCCCACACGCCCACACGCCCACACGCCCCAGGAGGATGCGAGGCCACGATCCGCGCTGTCAGGTGAGCTCTCGAGTGCCAGTGCCGGTGCCAGCTGGAGAGCTTCCGTGCGTGGCCGGCCGAGTACCTGCTGCTTGAGGGCCATGGGCGCAGCGTCCAAGTATTGGCTGCTCCCGTCGGTACCCAATGGCAGGCCCCATATGCGCCGTGTCGCTCGCGCAGCTGGCGACGGCTAGCCGTTTGTGGGCACGAGGCAGCATGCCGCTCCTCAATGCCAGTTAATTAGCCCTTTTTACACATCCGCATACCGCGGAAAATGGATGCACGAAATCCAACCGACGTAGCCCCTGCCCGCTCCAGCTCTCGTGCAGCGCCGATAAGCCCTACCATTGGCCCTGCCGCCGGGGCCCCAATCTAATGCCAGCCACGCAGAATTACCCATCCCACCGTCTGTCCAGCTCCACCACTCACGCTACCTGCGCTACCTGGGCCCATCCCGTCGCTTCTGCATGCCCACACCCTGGCTTATCCGCTCTTCCCACTTGGCTCGGACGACCTCGTCCCTTGCCCGACCTGCCCTGTTCGGTCTCTTGTGCGATCAGCTTCGTTGTTCGCTTCTGGGTGCCGTGGTGGAAATGATCACAGCAGACGAGCGAACGAATCCGCCCAAGCCTGCTTACACCGTCGCAAGCCATCTCGACGGCAGCTGGCTCGAAATCGTGCTAGGAGTATCGTCAAAGCAACCTGTCGCTGCGCACAGGGGATCAAGCTTTTCAACTTCCTCTCCATCTCCTCCTCTCCCCTCCCCCCTCTCCCCCCAGCCCCCGGCCTCAGCCCGTCCTTCCTGCCCCCAATCCAGCAAAAGTGTTGGGTGAGGCACCGTCCAGTAACCATGAACGAAGTGCAGGCTCGGACTTCATGCTAGTCGACCCAGCACATTGGTCTGTATTGCTCACAAATACACGCTTCCCATGATGGATGCTTGGCACTATTGCACTTTGGTGGATCGACAATGGGCAAGGCCGCCAGCAACGCTCCCGCCCGGCCAGTTATCGCATCCGCTGCAAGTGTTCGATCTGCTAGTGACGCCGCTCTCGGATGCACTGGCCCACGTCCGCCGGGGGTGGTTGGGGTCACGACGGGGCCAGGTGTGAACCCACGTCGCGAGAGGACGTGGAGCCTTGGGGTCAATCTGCCCAAAATGGGTTATTTAGTGCTAAAAACGCCAGGCGGGGGCCGCTACGCCCAGAGGAGAGGCCCTTGGCGGCACACCGGCTGGGTGTAGGTCTGAGCTGGGCGGTAAAAAGAAGGCAAAAATAGAAAAACGACCCTAAATTTCCACCTCCATCTGTAGGTAGCGAGTACGCAGCCAATCATCCGCCCGCACCCTCGACTACCATGTTGCTCACCACAGCGTCTTGTTGGAGGAGTGCATTCGACCGCCTGGTCCAGCTCCAAGAATAGATTTGGGTTCATTAACCACCATTCTGCCCGTTGTGGAACTTATAAGGGTACATATGCTAGCCATCTTCCTGACGACGGCTGTCTACCCACCATAATTTGCTGCACTCCTTCCTCCTCATCGAAGCTGGCCTTCGAATTATCTTTAATTGCGAAACAACCCCGGTCGAGCTCTGCTAGCCTGTAGCCTGTTGCCCTGTCCTTACGATCCCTTCCCGCTGAGTCGCATTGTGTTTACTAGCTTTTCATACTAGCCCGAACCCCCAAAGTACATGAGCTGTCCATGTCCTCCACTTCAGCGTCATTGTCCGCTGCCAAACAATCTGCAACCATGGTAGGAACAGCAAACGCAGCCAACTCGGCAAAGCAAGCCGCAACAAAGATGCACCGTCGCTCACGGACTGGTAAGTCTTGTCAAGTCTCTCTATTTCCCTGCAGGGATCCCCGCGTTTTGCCTCCAGCCGCTCACAGCTTCGCAGGATGCTTCACGTGCCGCCTGCGACGGAAGAAGTGTGACGAGGGAAAGCCCTCGTGCCGCGCATGCAAGCATCTTGGATTAAAATGCGAATATAAGAGGCCAATGTGGTGGGGCAGCGCTGAGACTCGAAGGTCGCAGAAGGAGGTCATCAAGAACATCATCAAGCGCACAAAGCTCCAGGAGAAGAATGCACAAGGTGTTGCCATGAGTGCAACCACACCCCCGGGTCTCTCTCACTCCCTCCCTACCTCGGACACATATTCAGACGGCATGGGATGCACCCGTGCGCCCTCCGTCGACTCTCAGATTTCCTTGGATTACAACTTCAACGCAGTCTCCACGCCTGGGCTGTACGATTCGATTGCGATGCCGCCGCCCATGTTCGCTCCTTCGTTCCCTCATCCGGGTCAATTCACGCCTTACGAGGTCGACATCAAGACCGAAAGTCAGATGTTCATCAACGACATTCCTACACGACGTGATTCTACCATATCCACCTTCAGCACGTACCAAGCACCGCCCGTCATTGGCGGTCCGTTCCCTACCGAGAACTGGATACAGCAGGATTATTTCGAAAGCCGTCGCGAGTCTTTCGCCGAAGAGCCACTGGACTTTCAGGTCTTCGATTTCCCGCACGGATCCTTCAGCCCATCGCATCAATCCATGATCCAGGTGGACGAATGTGACCAGCACCTCCTCAATCATTTCATCGACAATGTACTTCGACTGATCTTTCCCATTCTCGAAGTGAACCAGCATGGTTCTGCCCGGTCAGACGTCATTCTTCCTGCATTGGAGTCTAACAAGACTTATCTCCATTGCTGCCTGAGCATTGCAGCACTTCACCTCAAAGCTACCGAACAAATACAAGGTGAACAGATTGACAATGACGTTGTGCGACATCGCTTCGCGGCCGTCTCCGAACTGTGCGAAGCCTTGAACCGCGATACCGACCACGCACAAATCCTCGAAGCCACGCTTGGCATGATCTTCTTCCAATGCTCCGTCGGCCGCCCAGATGACAGCCTCCCGGATATTCCATGGCACCAACACTTCCAGGCCGCGACGAGTCTCGTACAAAAACTCGACCTCCCGGCGCACCTTGTCGCATTGAATGGACAGTCACACTCGCAACCGCCGTTCAACATGACGCTTGCATCCTGGATCGATATCCTCGGTGCCACCATGCTCGGCAGGACACCAGCTTTTGCCGATACATATCGGGAAAAGCTCATTGCAGACGCGCCGTCTGGACTTGCCGAGCTCATGGGTTGCGAGGACAGGATCATGTACCTCATTTCTGAGATCGCATGTCTCGAGGCGCTCAAGATCGAGAAGATGGATGAGGTGCAGCTCTGCGCTCACATCAAGCTCCTCGGTGATCAAATCAGCCTGTCTGAGCCTCCGCCAGGAACAGTCAAGAACCCTTACTCGTCCTCAGGTGCGATCCGGCCGAAGCAGCTCAGCAGGAACATGACGGCCGTGTTCCGTTTGGCCGCCCGCATATATCTCTGCAGCTTGGTTCCCGACTTTGATCGCACTCAAGCAAGTATTGCTAACTTGGTTAAAGCTTTGAGCGACGCCATGGAGTATATTCCTGCAGGCCCCGAGGGCTTTGACCGTTCCTTGGTCTGGCCACTCTTAGTCGCTGGGTCAGTTTCGCTTCCCAACTCACCTTTCCGCAAGATGTTCACCGAGCGCGCGATCCGTCTAGGCGAGGCATCCGACTTTGGCTCCTTTGGGAGAATCAAGGAACTACTGAAAGATGTGTGGCGCATCAACGACGATGCGCTCGCTCACGGCGATAAACAGAGTGTCCACTGGCGGGACACGATGCGACAGAAGGGCTGGGACTTTCTGTTGATCTGAAAATCTCGGCTCTGCTGCTAGACAGCATCCTGGTCTGTTCGGTCAGCCTTTTCTCTTCTCGCGGCGATGGACCAGCGTCTGGACTCCCAGCGTCTCGGCAAAAGGCATCGCTCTTCTTTGCATATATTACTTTTATCACGCTTTATACCCACTTTGTAATTTTTATACTGGCGGACATGTGGAGGAACCAAAACAGCATCAATGGGAATCGCATGGCAGCACGGATGGCGTTGGAAGCACTTTACGGTTGATGATATTACGGCTGGCTCGGTCCTGGCGGGCATCGGGTCTGGAATGGGGGCGCACATACACACAAACAGGGAGGAAGAACCAGTGGTCAAATGGAGAAGGCAGATAGACGTTGGCGGAGAGTTGTATCATAGTATCGCAGTTTGGCCGCTTGGCCGCTTGGATGAGAGAATGAACACTTGGCGAGTAAGTCGCATTATTCACTCACCAACCCACACAAGATGCCGTGATTGGACGCCATTCTCCGTCCCCCTCTTTTGCCCCTTTCGCCGCAAATCCAGTCCAGGTGGCGCGTTGGCACGTGCTGTCAGAAGCTGCTAAATATAGGACAAAGACGCCAGGAAGATTTCGAAAGCTGCACATCACGACTGCGTGCGTGCAGCGCATCCCCAGACGGTCCAGAAATTTGGAGATCGCGCGCCCGCCTTATGCCGCACGTTGTCGCACGCCACCGTCACCTGACCTGATCGCATTCTCGACGGCGAATACGGATCTGGGCTGCCAATTTCCCGTTGTTCATCAACGTCGCATCTAAAGGGTATCCGGCCCCCACTGTATATACAACGCCTCAGCTGTAACGCGTTTCCGACAAACACTCCGTACTCGACCCTCTCCGATGTCGTCTCCGACCGCATTCCCACCCTTTCCTGCTGTCGACACAACACGCCGCCCTGGCACCATGACGGATGAGGTGGAGTCGCCCAGCATATCGAGCACCAATGCCCTCGCCCGCTTCGAGTTCGAGGCTGGCCATGGTAAAGAAGGCACCAAGATCCTCATGGTCGAGTGGGAAGACGACGATACCACACGCGGCATCCGCGGCGAGTGGCACATCTCGTGGGAGGGCAAGGGCAAAACCACGGTGCTGCCGGCCGAGGACCAGCCAAACAACGATGTGAACCGCATCTACTTTATGCTCGCTCCCGGCGTTACCGTACCCTCAAGCGTAACACTTACGCATCGGCCGCAAGACAGCGAAAAGAGGGCCGTGGTGTGGCACACCAACCCCCTCCCGGCCATCTTCCCAACCGAGTTAGGTGCATCAGCGCGCGCAACGGGGAGAAAGGGCATCCTCCACACAATTTGGGCCAAGAAGAGGCTGCAGGTGCTGCAGAAGGAGATCGAGGCCGAGTCGAAGAACAATGTCGAGGGCATCGGCTTCCTGATGGCGGTGCAAGAGAAGGAGTGGATCGAGCAGACCTTTGGCGTCAGCGCAAAGCCCGCAGGACTGAGTATCCAGCTTAGCGAGCCGACGGTTGCACCTCTGGGGCCTGCAAGTCCCCGATCACCCGGTGGCGGTCGACTCATGGAAAAACTGCGTGGCCTCAAGCTTGGTACTAGCGAGAAAGATCTGACGGCGAAGAGTGAACCTGGCGAGCTGCCCTTTGCGAACCCGCTCTCTCCTGAGTCCTCGGACGTGGCCGTCTCATCGTTTGCTGCTTTCAAAGGAAATAACCCAGCCACCCTCGCCGCCAAACCTCCGCAGCCACCTCGAAAGGTTGCAGCGCGTATCGAGCCACCGGCTGCCGTGACACAGCAGCAACAGCCCGGCATGGGGTCTCTGAACGCCTTCACAGCACCCGATGTACCAATGTTTCAGTCTAGAGGTCCGTCGCTACCAGACAACGACGATCACGACGACGGACTGTTTGCACTGCCTATCAGCCCCCGTAGCCCTGAGATGGGGAAAAGTCCCTTCTCGTTTGCGGGAGGAGACACTGCGAAGTATGTTACTGGAGAACGTGCCTCTTGAGATTACGAGCGGTCAGAGATGGATGTTGGGAGTTTTGTGTCTACTTGATTGGGATGAGGCAGAGCGGGAAGGCTTCCGTGCTGGCTTTCATGATACCTAGAGTATATAGTGATGACCGGGACACGTCATGTATGACGATACGAAACGCCTCGGCGCTGTTACGAGCCTCCAATGGCCGAGGTCTACTTACGAAGAAATGGATCATTGATGGAAATGGGATGGTATACTTATCATGCATTCTACAATTTATGTTCCTAGCATAAGCCACTTTGGAAGAATGGATTTTAGTGTACATGCTTGGCCTGAAGGCACCGTCTTCCATGCTGCCTTCCATAGAGATGAGTGACGTCGATCATGGACAGCTAGATTCGCATTATGAATGCATTTGTATTAACTATATACGGCATTACTGGTACTTGGGACAACGGAGCTCATGATGGTAGAAGCTGGTGCCTAAACAGCGATTTAGCATCACGAAATGGCGTCTTAGCCCTAAACCAAAGAGCTAATGGAACAATTGTTGGATCACAATAGCTTCACCCGAGAGGCTGCAACGGACTGGTTGTCAGTTGAGCTCGAGCAACAGGCAGCAAATCACGTGAGTGGCTTGGCTTGGCGACGGCGCTAACGGGAGCGGCTCTGTCGAGAACGAACTAAGTAGCGCCGCCGTCCGTCGCTCGTCGCTCGTCGCACCTGCAACTCATTACTCAACTGCGCGGGCTCACCTTTCAGGTACCGATTCTACTCTTTTTCTCAACCGTGTTTGCAGCGCATAACTGGTGCTTCTAGAAGCTGTCATCATGTTCGTCAACGGCCGCGGCAGTATCGCTCAGGTGCACTACGACGGTGAGGAGGCGGCCGCCGAAATCAACAAGTTGCTTGAGGCTGTGGTAAGCAACGCGTTCATCGCTATGCATGGCATTCCTCATGTGCTGACACACTCAGATCGAGAGCGAGGATGAGTTCGACAAATGGGAAGCTCTGGTGGTGCGCGTCACCGACTTAGAGGGGGGAGTTACCCGCAACTCAGCCCTTCTTCGATCGAACTTCTTCGCAACGTCTACGACTGCTTCCTCGCTAAATTTCCTCTGTTCTACGGATATTGGAAGAAATATGCTGATCTGGAGTTCGCCATCGGTGGTACCGAGACAGCTGAGATGGTGAGTCCTGCGACTGGTATAGATTATGCGCGCTGACCTTTTCCCTCTCTAGGTTTACGAGCGTGGTGTCTCTTGCATACCGATTTCTGTTGACCTTTGGGCCAACTACTGTGCATTCAAGATGGACACCTGCCACGACACCGATGCCATCCGAGAGTAAGTTTTGCGTCCTTCTTGATTCGGGAACTCAACCACACCCATAGCCCACGACGGACCAACTTGCTGCCCCACCTGCCACTCACAAGGTCGTTCACTGCACTCTACCCTCTCGTTTGAGTTCGACCAAGACGAAGCTGCCCTCTCGTATCTGGATGCCTAACATGGCTGTTTGGAGGAAGGATACTGCTTGACTATTGCAAGCTCATCCTTGACCTTCCGAACTCCTTTCCCCTTCTCCCCCTATTCTGGTCCACTCGTGCTTACGCAGATTCTAGGTTGTTCGAGCGCGGTGCTCATTTCGTTGGCCTTGATTTTAATGGCTCCCCTTTCTGGGATAAGTATATAGAGTTTGAAGATCGAAACAACGAGCAGTCTCGTGCTACGAAGCTGTATTGTCGTGTTTCGCAGATCCCGGCGTACCATTTCGCCCGGTACTACAACAAATTCCGCCCATTGATCGGAACGCAATCACCCGAGGACCTCATAGATGATACTACCCTCGCTACGCTACAGTCAGCTGTTGACAGTGAGAATCATGGCTTTGAACGCCCGCCACTCGAGCTCGAACGACAGTTGCGTAACAAAATCGATGCCTACTACTACGACATCTTTACCCAGCGCACTGAAGTCGCCGTCAACGCACGCTGGCAGCAGTTCGAGAGCAGGATCAAGCGAGGCTACTTTCATGTCACGGAAGTTGAAGACTCTGATCTGGAGAACTGGCGCAAATACCTCGATTTTGAAGAACGCCAGGGTGACTTCCAGCGGACCTGTTTCTTGTATGAGCGGTGTTTAGTCGCATGTGCTCTGTACGAAGAATTCTGGCTTCGCTATGCTCGCTGGATGTTCGCGCAAGGCAAAGAGGAAGATTGTCGCCAGATTTACATTCGCGCCAGCTGCATCTTTGTTCCTATCTGCCAGCCAACCGTTCGTCTCAACTGGGCTCGATTTGAAGAAAAGCTGGACCGCACTGCAGTCGCTCGCGGCATCCATGAAGGCATTTTGGATCAAAACCCCGATCACGTAGAGACCATCATCTCATTCGCTGGCGTGGATCGTCGCCATTACGGCACGGATGCTGCGGTTGCAACTTTGGAAACGTACATTGGTCAACGCAACACCCAAGTAGGTGGTGTCTTGGCTGCAGAGCAAGCCCGCATTTTGTGGCAGTCCAAGGGTGCCGTTGATGAAGCTCGGCGTCTTTTCAAGGAAAAGAGCGACAATTTCCTCGATTCTAAGATATTCTGGTTGAAGTATCTCGAATTCGAGATTGCGCAGCCATCAGATGACCAAAAGGAAGCCCATGCTCGCGTCAAAGCCATCCACGATACCATCCGTACCAATGGCCGTTTCACCGACGAGGATACCAAAGCATTGTCGCACTACTACATGGAGTATTTGATGGACCACGGAGGTAAAGATGCAGCCGAAGAGTTTATGCAATTGGACCGAGAGGTGAATGGGTATGTATCGTCTAAGAATATCCCCCTTCCCCCATCCGGCAAACCTCACTCGACAGCCAAAAAGCGGAAACACAAAGCCAAGTCCACAGCAGTGGGGGGGCCAAGGGTGTTGGGTTTTTTCTTTTTTTTTTTTTTTTTGAAAGGTTCAACGGCTTGTTGCCCGTTTGTCTGCGTAGATTCCACCTTAGCACACCTGCCCTGCACACTCATGTCTTTAGTTTTATTCTCTGCTTTGCACGGTAGACAGTAAATGTAAACAACCTAGTCTAGTCACGTCCAAAGCATTTGCTAACCTCACATTGTTTGTACAGTCGATATCCTCACGACGAAGACACAAGACGTGCGGTATAGGCTGCTGTTAGGCTGCTTGCGGCCTGGAGGCCTTGGGTACGTTCATGATAGCTGAGACATGGCCATCGCAAAGACTGACGCCGAGTTTGCCTAGATGGTTAAGACTGTTAGCCCACATCCGTTCTTGCCCTCCAGGCTTATTTACGATAGGACACGGCTTGTCTTATCACACCGTTTCGACATCCCAACAAGCGATATAGCGTCCGATTGGCAACCCAAGGTGAACCTTGACGAGCTTCCCATTTGATGTTGAGTCTGTGCCCAGTATCTCCCTTTCCCTTTTCTCCCGTTGTAGTTTATATTTGTTCCCGAGTTGCCTGTTCTGCTGAACTGACCATAATAACCTCTCTCTCTGCACACGGTCGGTCAATCGGTCAAAAGGCAGGCATTTGGAAATCTCAACTCGCACAGAAAGTCCAGAGCAGTTTCTGGGGTTGCTCGTCCCGGGTTATTATCTGGCCCTCCCTTAGGTATATGTTTTGGGGGTAGGCTTTTGTTTATTCAGGCTTTCTCCCAGAGGCAAGGGTTGGATTATGGAAAACTTCCTTGTCCGGTCATGTATATTTCGAAACGAGAACATGAGACGGTAAACAGTCATCTTCTTTCTACTCTACCAAGCGCAAACTTTATAACATGCTGGCGCTCGTTTGACGTGGTGCATGCGCTTTTCTTCTACCTTTGCGTGCCATCATAGTGTTGTATTATCTACTAGTATTTACAGCGATGCATGGAGCCTCTCACACGGCGAAACCACCAGAGTTCTTCTGCCTTGGTTCCCCCGCTGCCTCGAACGTTCCGTTCGGCAGGCGCCGCAGGCCCTGCGCCGTCGACTGCCCCGGCGCCACCCACGTCACGTTTGCACCGAGTTGCTTCAGGAAGGCCGTCGTACCGTTGTTGAAGGCATATTCGAAGCTGACTTGCGCAGGCACGAGCTGGTCGTGTATGCGAGGCTGAGCGAGGGCCTCAGCCGTCGTCATGCCCCCGTCCAGGATGTGGATGAGATTCTGGATTGTAGCAGTGATGATGCGGGACCCGCCGGCGGCGCCGATGGACACGTACAAGGCATCCGCTGCCGAGGTGGCGTTGAGGTGCTCGACGATGACGGGGGAGATGGATGACAGGGGGCGCTTGCCTGGGCGCACAAAGTTTGCGGTTGAGGGAATGTATCCAAACGCGTTTGTCGTGTTTGGGATCGAGAAGTCATTCATCTCGTTATTCATGATCACGCCGGTTTCGGGGACCACGACCTTGCTTCCGAAGAGAAGGTTCACGGTCGTGGTGAGGCTGATAGACAGGCCGCTGTGGTCGGCCGCCACGATGTGCGAAGTTCCCGGCGTCTCTAGCGACTCCAGGCCCCGAGGGTTGTAGTAGGATGTATTAAATGTCCTGGTATCACTTATTTTACTGCGGATTTCCGCAGCTGTAGCGGCTGACATTATGTCCTCTTGGTATTCGTCAATACCTTTGAGGTAAGAGGGATCACCAAGCTCGGTCCTCATGCCATAGGCAAATTTCATAGCTTCATCCAAGCGATGGGTTGTTAAATTGATGGTTAATGGGTCGCCAATGTCTGCGTAGCCCTCCATTATCTTGAGAACAGAAAGGGTAACCTCACCTCCCGAAGGGGCACTGCATGCAGTGAGCTTGTAGTCCCGGTACGTTATCGTCGAGGGTTTGCGAATAGCAATAGTATAATTTTTGAGGTCTTCCATTGTCATGGTGCCATTGGCTGATTGCAGTGCTCGGATGGTGGCCTCAGCAATGGGGCCTTCGTAAAAGGCATCCGGGCCGTACTTGGCAATGGTCTCGAGAGTATCCGCATATCTCTTCCTCGTTATAGTCTCGTTTAATTTCAACAAGCGGCCACGAGGTGCAAAGTCCAAAGCGAACTCAGGATCGTCGACCAGGAAGTTGGACGTCGCGTTCTCTCCCGCTGAGGCGATTGCCGACTTCATGTAGTTGACGAGATCTTGGTTGACAAGCCATCCTTCGCGGGCCACCTTTACAGCTGGTGACAGCACGGTTGACCACGGCAGTTGGCCATAATTTTTATGGAGATGTTCGAGCCCGCGTAATTCACCTGGGACACCGGAAGCGAGGCCACCTACCAAGCTCGCGTCTTCATTGTTCTTGTACATGTTCTCGAACGCGGCGGCTGGAGCTGTCTCGCGGAAGTCGATGAACTCGTACGATCCATTGGCTGAGCGCACGATCATGAATCCACCTCCACCAATCCCTAATGCGCTATCAGGCAAAGAAGCCCCCCACCCAACCCGGCGTAAAGGTAGGCAATAGCAGACGTACCTGAATGATACATGCCAATTACACCCACGCAGGCAACAGTGCCGACCAGGGCATCGGCCGCATTGCCGCCCTGCTTGAGCAGCTCAGTGCCAATACGGCTGCATATCTCGCTCTCGGAGGCAACAGCACCCAAATGGTCCCTTGCGAGCGTGGGCGGGACACCATATCCATACTGGGGACTCGCAGCTGAGATGCCGAGGACTGTCTGCAGGGTCAGGAGACTGGCAAGGGACCGGTAAAGCTTGGATGCCATGGCGGCAGGGAACGTGTAGACGGGCAAGAGGGTGCGAAGCAGCGATAATATAGAGTCCATGATCTCATCGCGCTCCCCGGCTGTGACACCCTGGTAGTTGGTCAAGCTCAGGACGGCCCGGGATTCGGGACAGACTGCCACTCAGCAGCTCTGAAGGGCTCTTCCGAGGCGGGGGATGCAGGAACGCGATGACCACAGCAGGGATAAGGATGGCATCATCGGGAGCGGTGGCAGGCATTTGCGCTTTGTAGTATGGCGGGTGGGCGGGCACATGGTCGTGGACAGCAGATAAGTAGGGCAGGCAGCAGATAGCTGCGACTACAAGCGCCACCTTCCTGTTCAAGCAAAGCTTGCGTCAGCTACAAACACTTGCATGCAACGGCTCATGGCACCAATCGGTCAATTGGAATGGGCTCTTGCTCGAGCTTCCATTACTGTAGGCATCTGCCCATATTCTCAAGTAATCCCCAACTGCGGGTACCCACAAAGCCACCTCATGAGCCAACCTTGTGTAAAGCCATTGCAACTCCAGTCTGTGCCAGCCGTCCGTTACGCCTAAGATGCATATCTGATCCCATACGCCAGAACACCGTGTGGCTGCCATGCCAGCTAGTAGTTGCCCTGCTCCCTCATGGTCCTCTCGTTCTCGCCCTCGGTTACAATCTTCCTGCCCAGCCACTCGGTGTTGAAGCTCATCTTGAGCACCTCGAGGTCCTGCACAATGTCCCTGCAGCATCGGAGGACAGCATCCTTGGGTGTGATCGTGCCGTTGGTAGAGACGCGCAGCTCGAACGTGGCAAAGAGCGGGTGCGGAACCTTGTAGGCCGAAAAGGTGACTTCCTCGTACTTGAGCAGCCGCTGCGAGAGCAAGTTGCCCAGCGTGTGGTCCTCCTTGTTGAAGGTGAAAACGGCAGTGTTGGGAACGCCTGTCTAGTTTAGATCCTCGCAGCCATGCTGTAACTATCGGGCAGGACCTACGTGTCTCCTCCTTCGACTCTACCTTCTTCTCGCCCTCATCGAGGATAAAAAGCTCGAATCTAGTCGTGTTGGCATCTGCCGGACTCGGAACGTGCTGGTTATGCACAGTCGAGGTCTTGTACGGCTCGCTGTAGGCGAGCGGGTCGCCCTCGTTGAACTGCTTGTTCGTCAGGCCCGGCATGTCGTGTTGGCTGGCGATGTGTAGGCACTCGAGTACGACGGTTCAAGGCGGGGGAGCACGTATACGTGTAAAAAAACAGCCCCGCCTAGTGCCTGCCTACGAGCCCGTCGGAAGTGCCTTCATCGCCAGTGAATGACGCAGCGCGGACCGCGAACGGTGAAGCTCAACGAGGACAACCCGCTGCGCCAAAACTGCGCATCCGCTCCTGAGCGCACTTACCTGTCAGGCGCATTCATTCTTGCCTTCTCTTGTAATTGCTTTGTCTGTTTTTCGTTTTTTCGATTCGAGAGAAACGCTCAACGTTGCACGGTAAGACACTTGACTTGGGTCAGCGGCAGAACACAGCGACTGCGAGTGTGTATAAAAGCGAGGGTCGTGGGTCGTGAGTGTAAAGGCGGGGAGCTGAAGTTGGGGTTTGGTTTGAAGCTGCAGTAGAACCAAGAGCTGGGGTCTTTGTAGTCCCGAGAACAATGCATGTCAGAGAAGTTATTAGTCATGCGGTTTTTTTTCCGTATTCGGTTGCCACGTTTGTTTCACATGTCATGATTCGAAAAGTACTCGAAATGCAATAATTATTGGAAAGAAGACAATACACTATCTATGAACTATGATTCCATTCACATCTATCCACTAAACAACTGCATTATCAATACAAGGTACCCTCTACTGGTCTTCGCTTCGCCTACAGAACCCTACCAGCTGTTGATGCTTGGCTCCTGTCCTTAGTTTCGACCTTTCTCAGGCCTCTACCAGCCTGTATTTGACTCAGGAGAGCACCTCGATCACCGGCTCCAGCAGGAGGTCTAGTTGGCATAGCAGGGGGAGGTGGTGCTCCAGACGGGGGAGGTGGTGGTCCTGGAGGCGGAGGAGGTGCGCCACTCGTTGGCATGGGAGGAGGTGGCGGTATTCCTGATGGGGGTGGTGACATTGCCGGACTCTCTGCCTGCGGGCTCTTA
>Ga0247757_10000885_pt1 | contig 22448 bp, 20 predicted proteins | sample UWRJL126311R4_FD_180929 | JGI IMG/M metagenome (GOLD analysis project Ga0247757, IMG submission 180929) | Plant litter microbial communities from Arlington Agricultural Research Station in Wisconsin, United States - UWRJ-L126-311R-4 | ecosystem: Environmental > Terrestrial > Plant litter >...
TAGCACACTCTTGAGAACCATTATAAGGGTATTCTCAAGAGAAAAAAAGAGGTAGCTAAGGCCTGTGAAATCCTACTGATAGTGGTGTCCAATGTCGAGTGTTTTTAACTACCCAGGACCCACACAGTATGTCTAACAGCTTTATCTCGGCAGGCATCTGAGCTTATCAGGCAGATATTTCGTTTTGTTAAATATCCGGCCAATAGCCGAATTGCTTGGAGTCGAACCTATTATGGTTTCGGGCTTCTCTCGGATAAGTGCATAAGCTTACCTTGAATTACGTCAATCGTGCCCTCCCCTTCTCACCTTCCCATTCTCAAACATTCTCTACTTATAAGTCAGACACTGGCTGAATAATTATCAGAGCGTATAGAAGCACCGAAAAAGCGCATCTTTCAAGAAAGTCTGTTCTTCAGTCTCTTCGCCTGATTCCGAAAGCATCACGACAGTCTTCAACAATATGACGAGGCTATTCATGTAAGATTCCCAGTTCTCACATGTACACCGACCAGCATTTTGAGCATAGCTCTTTGGGTCTTCAGAATACTTCCTCTCAATTGGGATAATTCTGCTATTCTCAGTCACTAATATCCACTCAGTACAGGCGCCACGGGCTACATTGGCGGTGACGTCTTCTACGCTATTGCCAATACATATCCGGATCTTGATATCACAGCCCTGGTCCGAAACTCCGACAAGGGTGCTAAAATTGCTGCCCAGTACCCTAAAATCCGATTAGTATATGGCGATCTCGATAACAGTCAGCTTCTAACGACGGAAGCTTCTAATGCGGATGTTGTAGTTCACACTGCGGACGCAGACCATCTTGGAGCTGCCACGGCTATTATATCTGGCCTAGCGCAGAAAAAAACACCTGGGTATTTGATCCACACGTCTGGTACCGGCATTGTGGCCTCGGCAGACTCGGAGCGCAAGACCTACGGCATTCTGACCGAGCATGAATACGACGACTGGGAGGGCATCTCAGAAATGATCAACCTCCCTGATTCCTGGGAACACCGAAGCGTGGACAAAGCGGTTGTGAGTGCGGGCGAGACGAATCCAGGAAAGCTTTTCACGGCTATCGTATGCCCACCCTGCATATACGGCCCTGGTCGCGGACCGGATAACCAGCGCAGTGTTCAAGCATATAATCTTTCTAGGGGAATTCTCACGCGTGGGAGAGGCTTCAAGATCAATGAGGGAGAGAACATCTGGCACGAGATCCATATCCAGGACCTCAGCAGTCTTTACCTTGCGCTCGTCACTGAGTCTCTTCAACCAGGTGGCGGTAAAGCGACCTGGAACTCTCAAGGCTACTACTTTGCTGAAAATGGACCGATAGTCTGGGGAGAAATTTCTAAAAAGATCGCAAAGATTGCTGCAGACAAGAAATTTATCCCTAATGCGGAGGTCGATAGCCTGCCTCCAGGGGATGCCAACGAATTGGTGCGAGGTGCGGCGTTTCTTTTAGGTACCAATGCAAGGTGCAAGGCTATCCGCGGGAACAAATTGCTGGGTTGGACACCAAAGGAGAAGTGCTTAACAGATTTGTTGCCGGATATTGTTGAGGAAGAGGCTAAAGCTCTGGGAATGATCAAGGGTGATGCTGAGAGGGTTTCTGGTTGAAGTACTGATTCTCTTCGCGAGCTAGGTTGTATCAGCTATACCGTGTGGAGGAGCAAGACGATTTTTGGGCGACTATTTTCATGTCTTTACCAAAAAAAGGGGTTCTCTAATCAGAAATTTCTGCTTTATAAGTAATCGTGTAGCACAGAGTGCCCTAACATCTATTGAACCTCGGTAAGCTTACACGTCACATCATCAACTTTGTCGCACAGAAACGCATCCATCCCATTTGTCCGCCATAGAAAGTCTGCACCCAAATCATTAAAAAAATTGCATTTAAGATCCTAAGACCGTGTCAGAAGAATGCCGCTCTGTACTCTCTACCTCCTCTCTCTCCATTCCACGCGTCCCGCATCCCCCCTCAAGACATTCCTGACAACCCTCCAAACTACGTCCCTAACGCCTCTCGTCATATCCCGTGTCATCCGATGGGTGATACTTCCCACGACCTTCTCCACTGACCATCTCCTTGCCCGCAACATCCACTGGGATATTCTCCTTATCCTGCCAGGCACCCCTGCCCTCCCCTCCGTCCTTCAATCACTCATTCAACATCAATGGAGCATTACAGCGGGCGTTCCATCGCGCCTGACCCAAGACTTTGCGCAAAAAAATGATGCCCTGCTCCGCAGCTCAGGCGCCACCCCCACTTTCAATCCCCCGCATACCACCTCCTCGGCACAGGCCCTCGAACTCTCTGCTGATCTAGCAGTCTGGATCAAAAACTTCCTGGCCAGTGGTACTTCCGAGGCGCGCGGCGCGGTCTCTATGTTCAACCTGCTTTCTTTCAGGCCTGGGATGAAAGCATCGTATCTAGAATACGGCAAGGCTTTCGCGGCGTCCATCGGCAAGAATCACGGCGGCAATGCAAAGATCGTGGGGGGTGTGACAAATATGGATGGTGTGGCGCGCGATGCGGAGAAGGGCGATGGGCTGGGTTGGGACGAGATTACGCTGGCGCATTATCCAAGCATCGCGCATTTCGCGGAGATGTTGGTTGATGAAGAGTATCAGGCGGTTAATCATAAGCACAGGGTACCGGCGCTGAGGGATACGGCAATTTTGATGACGAGCGAGGTGGGGATCAGAGAGATGATGGATGAAGGAGCAGGTTTGAAGGGGAGGTTGTAAGGTAGCGAGCGGCCGAAGGGATGCAGATTACGTATACACCCATCGTGCTTGAGGAATTACCGGCTTTTTCTGATATGGGAATGAATTCTATCCGAAAATTGATCGCCCTTCGTGGCTCTCTGAGTATTTGGTATATGGTATCACTGAATGCAGTACGAAGGCAAAAGAAAAGAAAGAAGGGAAAGAAACAACAACACAAAATCATTCAAACCCCAATCTCCCCTCTATCATGCCACATACTTAGGTGGGCGCCGACGATACTCCTCAAACGACGTCTCGACGTTCTCGTAGGCGTCATCCCCGACAGACTCCAGGAAGCTCCGGTAATGAGCGACGCCCACGAGGACATTGGACTCATCTGAACCCTCCACGCCCTCCACAGAGTTGATGGGAACATCCTGGAACGTGTCGTTGGGTAGGATGCCCACGCCATGAAAATGTTTGTGGCGAGCCCAGTGCCACATGAATTTGCTAATGGACACTATTTCGTCGTCTTCGTCTTCGTCTTCGTCTTCGTCTTCGTCTTCGTCTTCGTCTTCGTCACCGTTCTTCGTCGCCCTGTAGTTTCGATCATCGTCTTCGCTGTCTTTGTTGTTGTCGCCGTGCTCCCCCTCGCTATCGGAGATCTCAATAGCTGTGGCTTGGGTGGTGCCACCCCTCTTGTACTCTATATATTCCTCTTCCCATTCGATGACGGGATCTAGCTCCTCTTCGACTTGGTGGTTACTGTCGTAGGACTCGGAGCCCGATGTTGTTTCATTAGGTGTAGCTTGAGCGCCGTCTTGGAGGTACCTAGCCCTTTTTGGAGAGCGTTCTGGAGCTGAGGAAGGGTCGTATTTAGTGCAGCGTTTGGCGGGTGAAGAGTTCTGTGGTGGCGGTGTCCGGTTCTTAGGGATTTCGTATGATTTAGGCAAGCTAAGCAAGTTTGAACGTGATGGGAAGTGGCGCTCGGCTTCTAGTGGGTATAGAAATTGGCGAGTAGGGGGGGCCATGATAGCGCGAGGGACTGGGGATGTGGGCTTTGACATAGTGCTCGGAAGTTGGTGTCGAAATGGGTGTTTAATGGTAATTTTGGGCTCGAGTTGACAGTGTGGGTATGGGCCGTTCGAGTCGAGGCAGAGAAGTTGAGTTGATATACATGAGAAGCAAAAATAGTTTGTGCGTAGACCAATAGGAAAATGATCTTCAATAATGTGAATTTAGTATCAAGACTCAACAGCTGACCCAAAATTACGTGTTTTTGAATGACGTTTCACTAAATCCCATTTCCACTCTAGGATTTAGGAAGCAAAACTAGTTGAGCGAGGTTGGAACAATAACAAACACTATGTCTTAATCATTCACCCAGAGTCATCGTCTGTATCCAACCCTAGTACCAGAGAGAATGCGTCGTCCCCGTCACTGTCGCTGTCCTCTATCTCCTGCTTGGGCGCTTCAGTTGGCGCTATGAAATGTTGAGCTGATACCGCTATTTGAGACTTGTCAGGCTGTGCTACTGATGCGCGAAGCTGCGAATTGGGGTCATTTGCTATTTCACCATAGTTCTGGGGCTCACCTAGCCTTAATCGTTTGGATGGCGAAAAAGGAGATTCAGGATCAGAAGATCTCTTGCTAACGGCCACAGGGTTGTCTGGCGCATTTGGAGCGTCATCACTGGCAGGACTATCGGCCATGGAAATATCTGGAAGGGTAGCTGCGATGAATGCTGGTGTGGGTGCATGCTGAACATCGTCAACCTTAGGAATATTGGCAATAACCGGATCGGGATTCTCCACTGTATCCAAAAGCGCATCCAGTTCGTGGCCAATAAACGCATCCTCCTCGATGGCACCTTGCGACACCTCCGCGCTTTCCTCCTGTTCGTCCTCTTCTTCTTCATCTTCATCGACATTGTTATTCCCCCGAGCGCTTGTCATTACAACTGGCATACGGGGCCTTAATAGCATCTCCACTTTTGTTGACGCGGGTGCAATCCGTGCTAAAAGTGGTAATATACTTGCCGCCGGTTTACCGAATTTCCTGGATCGAGGCGGATTCTGCACACTGGCAATCATAGCATCTGTGTGTCCTGTAAGAATTGCGGTTCGGTCTATGCGGGTCCTAAGTGAATCGGAAAGATGCTGAGAGGGTATGGTAAAGAGAATAGGTAAGAGAGATGATGCAGCATTTCGAAGATCCGAGTGGCTATTAGCGATGTTTTTCGAGCGTTTGGAACCGTTGAGAAAGGTGACGGTTTTTGCGGTAGCATTAGTACTTCCATTTGTTTTGGTTGAGTTTTGTGAATTGGATCCATACTCTTCCACGGAGAGAAGATCCTCGCAGCAATGGCGGGTGATTTCGGCAAGTGGGTCTACTGAAGATTTTGGTAGCGACGCACCCGACCGTTCAAGTATGGAGGCTGTTGCCTGGTAACAAGCTGTGCGAACTGAATGAGACTTCCTTTCAGCCGAAAACACCCAGGTTATCTGATCAAGAAAGAGAGTGTCCATGGAAATAGTGCCAGGATGAGTGGATTTTGTTAACGCGATGAGTATGTTGATGGCTGCGACATGAACTTTTGGTAGAATGAGCCAAAGATTTCCTCGCTCTTCTTTACCCACTTGGTTGTTGAACTTGACCACATTCTGAAAGCTTTGGTTTCCAGTTGCGGGTACAGTGAGTGCAAATATTCTTGTTAGCAGAGTGGCTATAGATCCGAATGGGAGCGTGACCGGCGCAGATGTCGGGCAAATTAAAAATGCTTCTACCAAACCCAACAAATTGACCAAACGCTCTCCGCCAGCAAAGATGCCGGACCATGGAGGCAGAGACATAGAATCGTTGATAATCTCCTCAACTTCGTTATCCAATGTTTCACCACTCCTCGTAAGTGCATCAGGTGAGTCTTCCACTACAGCCCGGAATACTTTGCTGGCTACGTAATGTATGCTTATTACTGTTTTCCGAAAAGAAACTTCCCATTCCTCACTCACGGCTCCTTTGGGCGCGCTGCATGGTAGCTGAGTGTACAGACGCCGAGCGGCGGCTGAGACTGTAGGGCTTGCTTCATATTTAGTAACAGGGGCCTGTTCTGGACTTAAAGTGTTGGATGGGGTTGGAGCAATCGTATGATGTAGTAGTTCCTGAATTTGCTTCAAATAAGATCGAAACGTAGTTGGATGACGTGGAAAAAGCTCGTTGAAACTGGATAAGATGGTTTCAAGAAGAGTCGATGGAGCCTTGAAAGCGGCCACTTGCAGAGCGGACTGTATGAACGCTGGGAGTGAAGGCGTCGTAATTTCGCGGACCAGTGTAGGATACTCTTTCGTTAGAGTGAATATTCGCGTCAAAAGAATGACGCAGAGTTGTTTCGAGGAAGGAGGATCCGGCTTGGCAAGCATACCAATAAGTCCCCGAACCCAAGGAAGACACTTCGATAGAGTCTCATGTCCACCAATTTCGATTGTAGATTTGATCAAAACAATGCTGGTCCATCGTCCTTGGAAAGAACGGTCCTGTAAAAGTGTCGAGAGGAGGGTGCGATATTTGTGGACAGCTGTAGATGCTTCAGAGGAAGTTTTAGATCCAGATGTTGAGGATAGGAGAAAACCAATGCCCCCAAGATCTGAGAGTATAGAAGGAACAATCTTGGGTAGCGAGATCGTCGTGGTTGAAGAAATCCGAGATATGATGGAACGTAGAGTATCCAGCTCTGCAGCAAGCGCCATGGTTGCACTTATGACAGCCCCTAGAGCACTCTTCGATGCAAACTAAAAGCGAACAGAAGAGTTCTAAAGGAGCTCTAGGATTTTGATGGTTGTAACTGGCTTTTACTTCTCCTCGAAGCCTCTGTAGATACTACCATCGAGGACCAAAAAAGTTCACTGGCCGGCAAAACCTTCGGCCCGGCCGTTGCCAAGCCTTCCGGCACCTTGGATGCGCAATGTTGCGTCTCTAAGCGTGTAGGCAAAGAATCCTGAAAAGGATAGAGTATCTAAGGAGCCTAGAAGATTTGAGTGCCCATAAAACAAGTGAGTTGATGTTATAACAGAGCTTAAACATTTCAAGGCCCTTTGACAGGTCGCTGATGATAGCTCTTTGCCAAGCGACAGGGATGTCTCGCCAACATCACTTGCGGTGCGTGGAGCAAGCTACGGGGCGTGGCACTGTTTACAGCGAAGCCACTTTCGGCTACTATCTCTCCTCGAACATGAATCTGAGTATCTTCACAGCCCGTCTTCTGCGATAGGTTTATTCCTACCAACATGGGTGTACGTCTACCTTCCGCAACACGTAACCCCTTATAGCGACGTCATCTGTGCACTCCAGCTCACACTTGAACAGAACCACCCTGAGAGTGACAAGGCGGTCCGCTACATAGCTCAATTGGATGAAGCACGCTGTGCCGGCCGTTGGAGAGACGTACCAGAGCTGTGTCGGAAAGTCGAAAAACATGCGCCGCACCGCAAATGTTGGGCTCCTTACTCATGCTGGAGCTTGCGACATGGCTAACAATGGCTAGGCCTCACACTGACGGCGCGCTCCGAGGCGCAAGTTGCCGCATACAGCATTCAGCGGCCGTCAACTACCGCCTCGGCCTCCACCTCGAATCTGTCTGCCATAATCCCGTCGCTGCTTACAGCCATTGACGAAGAGGGAGTGCAGTCACAGGATGCCCTGCAGGCTACCGTCTGCCTCGGATGGCTACATTATGTGCTGGAGGAGCCTGGGCTCGCTATTGCGCGGTTGCCAAAGGACCTCGTGGCAGCTGCCGCTCAGACTCAGACGACTACCCCGACTGGCTGGACTCGAGTGTGTATCGTCAAGGGCACCTTCCTGAAGGGCTCGTCACAAGAAAAGACCGGGGCAGTTGAAGAGTCTGTCACCTCTTTCTCCTCCATTCTGCCGTGGCTATTCTCGAAGCCCATCGCCAATGAGTCGCCACAGTTTCACATGTGGACCGAGCATCTGTTGGTGCGCCTCTGCCACCTGTCAGACCAGTCTGTCGAGATTGGCGAGTATACGGACCCGACCGATGCTCTTCAAGCATTCCGATTTTGGGGTAAATACTGGGAAGCGACAGCTAAGGGTGGCCGTACAGAAGGTACCAATGCAGCCAAATACCGACGTTTGGCATGGAAAGCCTACTACGACACTCTCTCCTGTATTTTGTGCCACACCATTCCATATGAACCCGAATCGTCCACAGATCCTTCGAGCGAGAAGCCAGTGGTTCTATCGCAGACGAGACTGCTGCAGCGTGCAGAGTTGAAAAAAGTCGAGGCCATCTATGAAAGCTTGTTATTGAAAGAAACCAACTTTCCTAAAGCTAGCGAGACCAACACTGAGATGGAACAATGGACCGATGCAGTCATGAGAAATTGGCGGTGTCTGTGTGGACCAAGCTGGACTGATGCTGATCTTGGAGCAGGCGGTAAAGAGGCTGTGGGCAGGGGGGTTCTGGATGTGGGTCGCTCTTCTCCTGTCGTATATCACATAGCTCACGTATACACAGATCCTTTACAGAGCCGCCACAAAAACTTTCCACTCTACTCAAATTCTCCGACATCTGTTTACTGTCCATGCCTCACTTGCTGATTTTGACCTGGCATTCAAAGCGTATGACTCGTATGTCGATATCATAACACGCGGCAAGGATCGAGCGGAAAAATCTGGGGAAAAGGACACTGGCATCGATGATGATAGCGTTGTTCTTCGAACTTCAGCTGACGCCATTAGGATCCTATGTCGTTTTGGCTCCAGGAAGGAATCCGAAAAAGCTTTGGAGGTCGGTCAAATAATGGAAAAATGGCTTGAACAAAGCGAGCATTTCAAGTCGTCAGCAACCGATGCAGGATCTACACGTTCCATAGAGACTATCGTAGAACCCAGGTCGCTTGCTCTCGCATATTACGCAATAGGTATTAGCCTGGCCCAATGGGCGCGATTTACCTACGAAGCCGACACACGAGCCAGTATACAAGCCAAAGCCATACAATATCTACAAAAATCGCTTACATCGAAGCTGGAGGAGTCGAACAACCTGGAAGCATTGTACGCATTGGCTTTGGTGCTCGCTGAGACGAGGGATATACAGGGTGCTGTTAAGGTTGTGAAACGAGCGCTGTCTCCTTCTACAGCTCAGAATAAGCCTTCTACGAGTGCAGATGGTGTGCTTACTCCAGGCCTTACGACAGAATTTGGCCGCGAGCGAAAGCTGATTCCTTTCTGGCATTTACTGGCTTTACTTCTGACCTCAAAATCTGACTTCCCTGCTGCGGAACGAGCTTGTGAAGCAGCCTTTGAACAATTTGGAGACCCAACCCTCCTTTTCGGAAATGAAGAGATGAGTGGGTACCGTAGCGAGCATTTAAATGAAGTCAGTGGGAAGAAAGCACAGCCTTCAGGCATTGTCGATCACATGGAACGCTTCGAAAAGACTGCCATTCTCGAAATCAAGATGACACAGTTAGCTCTTATCGAGATTGTTGATGGCTCTGCTACTGCTGTCGATGGATGTGACGAACTCCTCGCTCTTTACGCACGGTTATTCGGTGACCCAACAGCAGAACAGACACAAGCGAAACCGATCTCCACGGTAGACACCATGGCTCCACCGAAAAGCGCAGTTGGGACTATACGGGGAAGCATATTTCGATCCAAGGGTTCCATTCGCGGCCCATTGAAACAACATAGGGACCGTAATTCATCAGTCGCTAGTTCTACTGTACCAGCAACAGCCGCTCAGACAAGTCATCCACCAGCGATACAAGTCACCGATGAAGGCACTAATGGAACTACGAAGGAAAATCACCATCACCTATTACATCATAAGCACCACGATGGGTCTTCTGGTGTACAACGAAATTCAAGTAAGCTCCAAAAACGAAGTGCCAACAGCCTGCGGAGAAAAGCTGAGTTGGACGGAGAACAAAATTCCGAAGTACCTCAACTTCCAGATGGGGTGAGCAACACACCCATACGAAATAGTCCGGCGCGAACCAAGTCCATTCGACGTACCTCGGTGTCAAGTTCGAATCGAAAATCAACGGAAAGTGCTGATCGTTCGCTGCGTCCTATAGCGCATAACATGTCACCTACCTCAGAACCACCACCTTCCGGACATACTAGGCAACCACCAAGACAGGACGTGCGTTTGCCAACACCGTTTCCAAACGCCGATTACATTTATCCCGAGCCCCATTTCTCTAAGATTCAAGAACGACGGCAAAAGGTTTCTCTGTTGGCTTCAATATGGCTATTCATTTGTGGTTTGTATACAAGGGCGGATATGCATGAAGATGCAAAGGATGCTGTCACCGAAGCTCACAAGCTTATAGAGATCTTTGAGGCCGAGGTAGCACAAGAATCTTCATCTAGCAAAGCCTTCACGGAAACGGGTTGGGGTGGAGGAAAGAGTGTTGAAGAGCTTTGGGGTGATGTTTATGCTGCGGTAAGTGAATTTATCCATTCAATTCATCCCATCCCGCCCCTGACTAGGAAGCAGCGTGGAGTGCTGTTGGTCGCTCAAGGACTCGCTCATGAAGCCCGTGTCGATTTCGAGCGAGCCGTTTTGCATTTTCCAGATCACCCAGAAGCCATTGTCGGGCTATCTAATATTTTGCTTGATATATACTGCAAGGTCCTTCCTCTAGAGCGAGACACTGATATCAGCGTGGCCACGCCATCGTCGCCCCCCTCCGTTCCATCAATATCCGACTCGCCTGATTCACGAACTGCGCACTTGACCGCGCATATCCCTTCAGCTGAGAACAAATTATCTCCGCCAGAACTTAGCCGCCTTGCCGCTCGAGATCGCGCATTTGGTCTCTTGTCGACACTCACAAAGTTGGGAGTTGGTTGGGACTATTCGGAAGCATGGTACGCGCTTGCAAGAGCCTACGAAGAGAGTGACCAGGAAGATAAGATGAAGGATGTGCTGTGGTGGTGCATCGAGTTGGAAGATACGCACCCAGTAAGGAGTTGGAAGAAAGTCACACTGGGCGGATTCGTGCTGTGAGATAACCTTTCTGCATTCTGCGAGATTGTGTTTAGTTTCGGTAGCTCCTGATACCCGCGGAGAGTGAGTGGACTTCCGATTGTAATCAACGCTTAGATTTGGATATGCAATGTCAATAGCGGCTTGGTTCTCAATCTGAATAATGGAAAGACTTAAACTCTTAATAACGTTACAGGTTCAGCCGTCGCCCGCTTTCCCTCGCCCGCTCATACTCAAACAAATGTATTCATGCGCTAGCACTTTAAACAAACGACGACGCACTCATGCTCAAAAGTTCACCCCTCTCCACACTCTTGTTCACTTTGACTTTCGTCCACGCCCCCATGGTACCCAAGCACCCAGATGGCACTCCCATGTCACTCCCATGTCTCTTGCGCCAATCTCTCACTTTCCTCCCGCCGCCATCCGCAACGCTTCTAACCCTCTCTACAGCTCTGCGATATATATTTCATAAAGCCCGCCCTCCACACCGCGCTCTCCGTGCGCCATATCACTCTCGCCGTCGTTTTTACTTCCTCTAAACTCGACTATCGCGTTGCTCGACATGGGAGGACGAGATATGCACACCGAGGCCAAAGCCGCCAGGCAGAAAGAAGAGGAGGTGGTACATGCAGTAGAGAGGTGGCTTGGAGGACTTGAAATGGGAATTGGGGCTGTTTGTGTGCGCGATGAGAGTATAGCGAACGTGCGAGAAGAGAGGGACGGGGAGAGGCTGTGTACGCCGTGCACGCCGGTTCGTAGGACAAACGTCTTTTCGCAGACGCTGGATGAGATTTCGCCTACCGACTCGTATTTTACGTATGGAGGAGTGTTTGATGAGCAAGAGCGTGGTGGGAGAGGAGGAGGTTATGCGGAGACGGAGGCTTCGAGTTTAGAAGATGACGAGCGGCAAAAAGAAGCAGAGGGGACGCTTTGGCGTGATGCTTGCCATACCGATCTTCATCATCAAGAGAAGAGCGCCAGGCCAGTACACAGCGCGACCGAGCAGGACGAAGGGCAACGCTACGAAGCTACGAATCTCGACGCCAACACCGAATTCAGCCTCTGCACAGATGATGCCTCCGCCGCTCCGTCGACCGCCCTCGCCCGACGTCCCACTTCCCTCAAGCCTGTTGACCCCTCCGCTCCACGCATCATATGGATCACTTCCTGCCTCCAATGCGTCCTTGCGAACCTCCCCTGCTCTCGCACACCGCCTACCTGCTCCCGCTGCGCGCGCCGCAAGTCCTCCGCCGAACAACCATGTCTCCTACACCGCCGTCGTTTGCCGCAAGAAATGGTCACCGCGGACCATCTTATCTGCACTTCTCCTGTATTGCTCAGGCTCCACGGTGAAGACGAGGAGACGTGGGAGTGTAAAAGCAATGTTTGCGAAGAGGTATGTCTCCCTGCTTCCCTCCCGCTTCATTCTGCCTGGCTCATTAAATCGCTAACACCTTTATAGCTCTTCGCTCAGTGGCTCGCAACACAGGACCGCGCGAACTGGGTTCTTCCATCTCTGGGTAGTCCACGCGTAGGGAGAAAGTTGACGGTGCGGCAGAGACTACTGCATCCGGGAGAGGGAATTGGACGGCCTACGTACTGTGAGGCGCGGCTTGCGGATACGTAGTTGAATCAAAGACCTATTCTGCTTTGTCCTTTTTCTGGTTCTAGAGATATCTGAGAGATTGGGGTGGACGGCTGAACGGGCGAATCTGGGGAGATAAAGGGGAATGAAGATTTGGAGGTAGTCGCTCGCTGTGTATCGTGGGCGGTGCAGTTCACTGATCAATTCCTGTCATTAAATTCCTGGCCTCGCGTCACGGTGCTTTCAAGACTGCGGACGAGAACTTGAATCGGCTTTTTTGTATATGTTTGTATACGTTTTTGAGAGAATCAACAGAAATTGAAGATGATTCAAAGAATGCCTTTGTAACAATGCTTGCTATGCTAACAATCGAATAGGTGTTGTTATGCATTACTTACTCACAAGCCTGCCTACGAGATTGCACCTTTCTGGGGTCAACTCGGCAGATGTGCTTGCACGATAGTCTTGTCTGAAGCTTGAACCCGGAAATCATTCTTAGCAAGGCTGGATTTTCCATTCTTGTCAGCTAAGGCGACAGGAGCTTAGTCCGTCGCCTTGATGTCATCGCGCATAAGAGCTCTGGGAGTTCGAGAGAAAGTAAATAAGCACATAAGTTGGGTCCGCGTCATGCCGTGTCAATAATTGTAAGCAGGCTCAAGAATTAGTCCAACGTCATCAATTCTCTACCATGTATTTATGCAATTGCAAAAATACCTAGATCATCTCGCCCGATCTACACAAACACCGCGTGCGAAGCCAACCATCTCATAGTGCCATTCCCATACGAGCTAGGTGGCAGTTAACTTCAAGTAAAAACTCCCAATCCTGAAATTAACCTGAACCTTGCCATCATCAGAGCGCATAGGCCGTGAATCATTATCAGTGTATCGTGTCCAAGCTTCCACGGCCGCCTTTTCTGCAGCATTCATACAGGGTTTGTCTGGCGTAGCAGGGAGCTCAGGGAACCCCAGCGCTGGCCCTTGTCAAAACCCTGCTCGCTGAAGGCGCATTTAGGAAGCATGGGACTTGCCAGCTGCATCGGCCTGAGCACGAAGGCTGGCAGCGGTCGAACCGGAGTCGTGGAAGTAGCGAGAGAAGACGGGCTGGAGGAAGGAGCGGAAGATGATCTGGGCACCACTACAAGTTATGAGTTTCGAGTGAATTATTTAGGTAGAGAATATACACGTACCCAGTTTGGGGGAGAGCCATCCAGAGAACGAGGACGAACTTGAAGGTGTAGTAGAAGGCTGAGTTTGTCAGCCCCGCACTAGCGAAATATTATCGCCAAAACTTACGGAACCAGTACACGGCGTTCACGGCGCTCTCGAAAACACTGATAAGATTAGTATTTGTGAGATAGCTTCAGGTCGAAAAACATACGTGAAAAACGCAAATACGACCCAGTACTATTTCTATGGTGTTAGCGACTACTCAAATGAAGCCAAAGGCGAGGCATTGGTAAGCGTCGATGCGGGGATGGGAAAACATACGGTCAACCACTGCAGATCTGTCAGTACAATACTCGTAGAAATTTACGCAGCAGATGCCGCAGGCGGTGAGTACAGACCTGGGTGTCATCAACTTTGCTCGAACTAAACAGAGCCGACAAAGAGTAGTAGCTGGGGATGACGAATCCTGCGATGTTAACGAGGAAGGCACCGGCAATGTTGAAGAAGACGAGGAAGAAGTATAGGCCGGCGAGACCGAGGATGGCGTAGACCTTGGGCACCGACGTTTGCTTCTCGAAGTTGTTGAGGGCGGGGTATTTGGACAGCTATAGGCACAATTCGTTATCAAATAGGTTCGACGAGGTGCAATGCAGAAATAGCGGCAGATCCGATACACGCAGGGCGCGTGTAGATGCCACGGTAGACAGGCACGCGGGTGTCTTGTTGCGAGCTAGGGATTGCGGACATACCTCCTTGTCGAGCTGCGACAAGTGCGCCTGGGCTTTCTCTTGGATAGACATAGTGATGAGATGAAGAGTGAGGCTTATGTGCGGTTGAGTGGTGGAGCTGTAGCAGCAAGTGAGGACTATATGCGGTGTCCGGTGCGGGCGTGGGATGTGGGTGTTGCTTTGGAGGAGGAGGGGAACGACGTGTGTGGGCGATCCGGTTGCAGTGTCATCGCCTAAACCTGGCTAAGTACGTCACCCGCTTTCACAAGCCAACCGACACCCAACTGCGCAGCTCACCCGACGCGCCTTGTCTCACCCAGCGCAATGGGCACCAGATGTAGTGCTCGACCATGCGACAGCGCCCTGTCTCTGTGAACGACGCCGGCGCCATTCTCGAGTTGAAGAGTGCCCTTGAGAACTGGCGTTTGCTGTGTCACTTGGGTATTGTTGGCGTCATCATATCTGTTGCAGCCATACACATGCTCCCAAATAGCAATCACCGTATTAACCTGCCAGCACACCCCCATGCAACTCTGTCCGCGCATCTGCTTCACTTCTTCGTATACACTTCAATATATCCCGGTGCTCCGTCTTCGTGAAGCTCCAGAAAGCCAGAACAAGTAGGATGGCATATGGACAACAATGGGCCGCACGAACACCCAAGACCCAACCCTCTCCCGCCCGACCCCGACCCTCGTCAGACCTCCAAGGCACTTTGATGCCAAATAGCCGTCTAGAAATAGGAAGCCAACAAAGAAAGAGCACTGGTGCGAGCATTCTAATGGGCGTTTGTCACGTGGTTGGCACCGCCAAGGCACTAGCCGCTCGCCGTTGCCGTGCGCCGTGTTTTGAGCCCAGCCATGTCAACAAAGGTCAACACCCTGCTCTCGCAGTGCTTCACGAGCGCCTTTCCCCTTCTTGGTCCTGTGGAAACATTCTATTTCCATTCTATCGCTATATATTCCTTGACCTAACGTCGCTTAAGATCCCGCTCCCCCCGCCAATCCACGAGCACTCCCCCAAATAAACAAACCTCCTCAACTCAGCCAGCAACTGCCCGATTCTTATGAGCCTCTCCCACCGACTCGACCTCTCTGCCCGGTAACCTTTCCTCTCCATCCCATAACAACAGCTATCCTCACCAATTTCGTCGTCGCGTGAGCCACATCGATGGCCTCCCGCAACCATCGTGCACAGTCATCCCATTCGATAACAAATCGAAATGTGGTTGCCCGCCCGAACAGCAGCGCGTCGACCACAAGTCGCCAGTCTTATGACCACCGCGAGCTTTCAGCTCAATACCAACCAGTCCAAACCCAGCCGACACCGGCCGTAGCCCAATACGCCCAGCCACAATATGCTGCCGGCGGACAGTCGTACCCGATCATGCATACCGGTCAGCAAGTCTCTGCCCAGGACCCTATGGCCATGGATCCCATACACCAGTTGGCAGGCTACGTTGGTGACTCACAAAATGGCCTACCCTTGCAACGCATCGACCCCAATGCCCATAGCTACGTTCCTGCCGCTCCACAACACCAGGGATACCCCGTTGATCAGCGCCAGTCTTTCTCAGCAACTCCAGTTGAGGTAGAAGAGAAGAAAAAGAAAGGATCAGGTTCGGGAAGTGCACAGAACGACGTTGAGCTCCGAGAATTGCTGCGGAAGAACGAGCACCGTAAATTGAGTGATATCGCCGCAGAGGTTTTGATCCTGGATCGTACCTCTAAGGGAGAGAAGATCAAGCAACTCTTCGCGATGATGTGGCTCCAGCAAGCTTGCAAACCGGCAAAGACGTCGGTTCCCCGAAACCGCGTCTTTTCCAAATATGCAGGTCGATGCACCGATCATCGCGTCCCGCCACTGAACCCTGCTTCTTTTGGCAAGCTCGTGCGCATCATCTTTCCTAAGATCGCGACTCGTCGTTTAGGAGTCCGTGGAGAATCGAAATACCACTACGTTGACCTCAGCTTAGTTGATGATGAAGAAGAAGAGGCTCGTAAGAATCGTCGACCAAGCCCTCGTGTCGCCCCTCCCCGAGAACGGCGACAGGGTTCCTCTGGCCAAAGGTCTCCGTACACCTCCGCACCCCGTATGGCTACTGACAGGTCTGCATTCCCCCAGGACCAGGAGCTTTCGTTCCAGACTGGAGCCGGCTATTTCCCGCAGAACTCTTCCAGGGGCCGGTTGTATGCTGATATCTACAAACCAGAGATTCAGCATGTAGGGGATAAGGAATTCTCTCTGCCACATGAGACTCACACTGCCGTAGCATATGAGTATGAGTTGCGGTTCCCAACCCAAGAGCTTTTGGATCACGTCGAACTAGAACCTTTAGAAATAGTGATGCCCGACATAACACCTTATTTACCTGGTCAAACCGATCCAGATAACGCGGAAGCTCTCGTGAATTTATACAAGAGCCATATCACGTCTTTGGTCGACGCAGTCCGATACTGCCGGGAGAAGAATTTCTTCAGACTTTTTAACTCATTCCATGGAACAATGACAACACCAGTGCAGAATCTCTTCAAGACACCTGAGATTAGCCCATGGATTCTTGAGTGTGATTGGATGATGTACCAGAAGATGATCCGCAACGTTGCACAGCTCACATTGCAAGTCGCCCCAGCTCCTGTGCTTAAATTCTTGGACAATGTCTCGAAAATGTTACATACACATCTCAAGGCAACATTGGCATCAGCACAAGTTCCACTTCACGTCTTTGAAGCACGGTTAGAGCCGGCCACCGTATTTGCCCATCTTCTTCGACAAATGCTACGCGTGAACTCGACAGCTCATGCGGCTGCTGTATTGCTGACTGTCGATGAGAACCGGGACCGCATGTGGGCTGACTGGGAGGCTTTTGTCAACGTCAAACGCATACTTGAGAATGAGCTTCCGCACACATGCTCGCATGAAGATGCATACAATATTATGACGACTGAAATACGGGGCATATTCGTGCCTCTCAAATCGGAGTTATGGTTATCAGAAAGTTTCGAAGGCTCTACTCAACCCGAATTTCCCGTCGATGCCTTGCAAGAGACAGTTATTGATAGAATAGCGGCATTCCTTACTCGCCTGCCAGCTCGCTTTCCTGATCTGTCAGCACGCACACTTCTTCACGTCGTCAACGGAATTGGCACAGCTGTCTTACGCGAAATCACCGTCGAAAACGGACCTAGTTTTCAGGGCTGGTGGTTAACGAAGGTGTTTGTTGACGAAATGGCTCAATGGCTTGCTTCGCTAGGTGGTTTTCTTTCTCGCTCTTTCAAAGACCCTTACGATCGGGAATCCTCCAATAAATCTGCCAACAATGGAGCCATTTCAGCCAGCAATGGTAGCCAGAACAACAGCCGAGTTGGAAGCGAAGAAGATTTCGGCGCCGATGCATCTTTCATGAGCACCACTGGTGATCATGACGCGACTGGCCCGAACCCGCAGGGTATGTATTCCTCTCCTGTATTAATCCTCTCGAGGTCCCACGGTCTCCTTTTCTTGTGACTGATAAAGTTGTTTAGACCAACATCCGCAGATGTCTACTTCGCATCCGGATCTGGCAACCTTCAACTTGGACTTAGAACTTCAGCATGAACACGCTCTTGACGATAGCGGCATCAATCTCGATGATGACAGCAAATTTGTTGCTGACCTACAGCAGCACATGCAGTCGTCTTTTATGCAGGTGCCTGCTGGTGTAAGGTAGCGTCTTCTACACCACTCCTAGAAATTGCCGAAATTTCTCTAGATTCCATTCACTTTACGCGCTACGACGTCTCCGATGTTACGACACGACCCAAAAACGGCTGGCTCTCTGGGCACGTCTCTGTTTATATGACCCTAATCTTGTACATGCGTGGTACACACGCAAACGGCGTTCAGCGTCATTGGTGTACCTGCTCCTTTTGAGCCCGGCTCTTTGAAGTCGCTGGTTAAGTGGTGTTGTGGTTTTTGAGAGCAGTGTTAATGCTTTGGCATAGCACAGTTCCATCTTACTAATTTTCTCTTCGTTTGACGCACGCACTCGCTGCTCGCGTCTGGAGTTTCCTTGCAGATTGGCTGCTTTTCCCTATTGCGGTACACTGCTACGCTGAACTCCACTTGGCTGTATTTGTCTTCCCTCTGTATATATCATTGCTTGGAAGTGCTTTGGATCTTTCAGGGTGGGGTTTCCCGATTTAACTCTATTCTTTTCATTCCTCCCCTTCCTCATCACCATCATTCTGCATCCGTTCGGAGTTTTGAAAGGACTTGGATTCGATCTTCCTTCCAGGGTGGTCGCCAATATGAATGGAGGTAGAAGCCGGGGATCTGCGAGTGATTCTTTACTGCAAATCTATCGAGTGTAAATCATGCTGTGGTCTTGTCTTGTTTGCTTGCGCATTGATGTGATTTGACTTATACTGTATCGACAATGAGCGGCGGTGGTCGCTAGGTAGGGTGTGGTTGTGGTTGAGAGGCGATGGGTGAAGATGTTGAGCGAGACAAGTGGGCCGGCGGCAATGGCGCGTTTTATATTGTGAGCGCGTAGGCAGCCACGGAGTTTTCTTTCTGGGCGGCTAGTGGTCTTATTGCTGCTTTTGTTGCTCGAGTAACGGTGTATATAGGCTTCAAAGGGCTAGTATTGTTGTCTTAGTGCGGTGATGGGAGGGGTCTCTAGGGTGATTTCTTTATATTGTATGCACACGATGGAGTCTTAGGCAGCATAATTTGAATAGAGATATGCGTTGATAATTTAACGGTTTGATGGTTGGTAGGTGTGGGGATGCAGAAGAGTGACTGATGATACTTGCGAGATGCCTACCTAAGGGCTGTCCTGGAAGTGTAGTAATTAGGAACGAGTCATAGGACTTATTGTCTGAGGGTATGGTTGCCAGGAAGGAGTGATGGAGAACAGGATGATAGGCTTACGGGTATAGTGCCTTATAGACATATACTTTGCGGTGTTCCTTTTCCCAAATACTCGTAAGAATTGAGAACTTGTGTAGAAGGAACTATTGAGCGGTCAGGGATGATCGTGAGAAGACTCTGGCTGAGGACTTCTATAGCTATGCTTGCTCGTCACTGCTTGTCTTCAAATATAACACTAGATGGGTAGTTAGCGAGGAGGTATACTCTTAAAGGCGCAAATACCTATGCGCTGATCCATTTAGATATCTTTCCAGGACGATCAGCCTATCACGTGACCAGCTCAATGTCATGTACCATGGAGCGAATAAGATACCAGAAGAGTTATATCTAAGCGATTTAACGGAGTTCTCGACTTAGCTTAAGTACTAAGAAGCCTTTAATGCCTATACTTACGATTTCATAATTCTGTTGGAAGCCATTTTCTATTGGTGAGCCCCACAACCATAACCAGCCAAGCGAACACCGCCACCACAATCAACTCTCTCAGAGCTTTCTTCTGCATTATATGAAAACAATTTTCTTGCCCATTCACCAATCAGCTTGATTTCTAAATATATCCTCCGTGGCGCAATTGGCTAGCGCGTCTGACTGTTAATCAGGAGGTTCGTGGTTCGAGCCCACGCGGGGGAGAGAAATCTCTTTTTGACCTCTTGTTCTTCAGGTACAGCCTGATTGTATTCAAGCTCTATGTTGTCGAAGGCACCAGAATAGTAGCACGAATAAGGTTTTTTGTCGTAGCGTGTACATCAACTATTCCATTTAGGAATCAGGCGTCATGATATTTTAGTTCTTACGTTTTTTTCTTTTTGGAATAGTATGAATGAATATCAAAGCTCTTAAGGTGAAAATAATGTACAGCATAACTGAAGTCCACAGCTGGTTGGAGAGAGTAAAAAAAATATAAAAAAAAAAAGCCTACGAATAATGTGAAGCCAACAGGCAGCTCAGATATCAGAAGTCGACATCGCCTCTAGGTCATCTCACGCGGAATGAAAGGAAGCGCCCTTTGCGGCCCTTCAATCCTAGGGAAATATCCAAGGCCACATTCAGAGAACGATATCTTCGGCTGAGAAGCGTAGAAGGTATCAAATTCAGGGTTCATCGCATGCTTGAGCGTGTGGACATCGCCTAATGGGTGCAGCGTCTCCCACGGCTTCACACACACTTCCCCCTTGCATGACTTCAAGACCATCAAAAGCGCGTCAAGACGCGTTTGAAGTCTCTCAATGGGGAATCCTCCCGAGGTAGGGCAGCTACCGTTGAAGTTCGCAGTACCATTAGGCAGTCCGGCACCCACAGCATCCCAAAGGTTATTCATCTGTCCTGGGTCCGCCTAAACCAGTACTGATTAGCTCTTTTCGCATTCTCTTCTATGACGGAATGCTACTCACCTTCATGTCATACAACTCGTGCTCATTCGTGCACCAGACAATGTAAGTATACTCATACTCCTCGGCAACAATGCGCACGGCTTTGTAGGTATTTAGGAGAGTCGGAACAAGGCTAGCCATCGCACCTTCGCCGAGGTTTGCACCCCAGATCTCGATGTTGACATGCTCCGATTTCGCAAGTGCGTAGTCTTCGGGCTTGACCGGCATAGGCTTTCCATCGAATTGTTTCAATAACGGAATCCCGGCGAGCTTGAACAGTGTAGGTACAATGTCGGTGTGTGTGGTTGGGAATGATACATTGTTATCCTTTGGTATGCCAGGGCCACGGATGAACATAGGAACGTTGACATCCTCCTCATACGCGCATGACTTGCCGGGGTCTTGTCGGTGCTGTCCCATATGGAACCCATTATCGGTCGTGTAGATGATGTAAGTGTTGTCGAGCAGGTTCAGTGCTTCGAGCTTCTCAAACATTGCAGTGACCAAGTCATCAACCGCCGCGAGCGATGCGAGTCGGAGCCTGTAGAACTCATCGTTGTATGCAACAACCGTGTCGTTTTGTCGCGGAAGCCTCTTCACATAGTTGCCGCCACTAGGCTTCGACTAGTCAGCATAGAATATTTCACCACTGTGTAATAGTACTTACCCTGTCAGGGTTGAAGTTATATGTACGTGGAATCTTGACCCCTTGATACAGGTCTTTATGTCGCTCGGCAGGCACTGGTGGCAAGAAGATCGGAATACCACCTGGTCCTTGAAGCGGACTAACCTCAGTGTGCGGACCGATCGGCATCGCTCCAATAAAGAAGGGTTTGTCACTCGCTGCAGCTTCATCCAGGAACCCGAGAGCCCTGTCCGCTATCAAATCTGTATTGTATTCGCCAGGGAAGTTGCGCGGCGGCTCTTGGTTGCGTTGTAGCGTCGCGTTGTAATAAACATATGTGCCGGGATCCAAAAGGACTATGCTGGTTAGCACGCTCGGACGAACACAGCAATTTTAGCAGGAAAGACTGACAGTCTGATCCGGTCCAGCCTTTTGGAGATGGTTTGTCCCAATTATCGACCGTGTGTGCATTGAGAAACTTGCCAGTGTAGTATGTGTTGTAGCCAGCTTGCTGCAGCCATACAGGCAGATAGTTGTCATTGAATCCTTCACTGATGAACTTAGGGTAACCACCTTTGATGATCAGCAAAACGTTAGACTAGCATAATTTGACATACCAAATGGTGGAAGGACATCGGTCACGTTCGTGTTGTGTCCCGCCATTCCGGTCAAGAACGAGACGCGAGAGGGGCAGCACTGCGCCATTGTGACATAGTGCTTGTTGAAAAACGTTCCTTGTCTAGCAAAATATTTCTTGACAGCAGGCTGATACTCCAATGAGTTGAGATGCAAATCTTGGTCGTCCGTCATGATGATAATGAAGTTTGGCCTTTTGTTAGATGGGCGCCCTGATGTTCCATTACTTTGGGCAAGTGCTAAACCCATAAGAATAGAGAGGAGAGCTGTGTGATACAACATATTTGATGAGATACAGAGAAGATATGGATTGCAAATGCTTGTGGCACTGGAAAACAGAGCAGCTGTAAGTAGCTTTATATACAGCACTGCTACGAGTTCGAGCTGTGTTGTGCTAGTTTGAAACCAGATAAAGCCTAAGCTGACTGTGGCTGCGATGCCCAGATTGCCACATTGGGACAAAGGTGTGGTATAGCTTCCAAGACCTATTCCGGTACTAGCTGCGCCACCACATCTTAATTTCGCAACGTAACCCCACACTGTAGTCTGCACCATAACATTCCGGCCTTAGCCTCGGGGCTCATTAAACTACAGCATATTCCTATTGAGAGTCATTGTGATAATCGCAAAAAAGCGAATAGATGATGACCACAATATTATACGAGAAATGTTTGCTGTAA
>Ga0247757_10000886_pt1 | contig 22438 bp, 18 predicted proteins | sample UWRJL126311R4_FD_180929 | JGI IMG/M metagenome (GOLD analysis project Ga0247757, IMG submission 180929) | Plant litter microbial communities from Arlington Agricultural Research Station in Wisconsin, United States - UWRJ-L126-311R-4 | ecosystem: Environmental > Terrestrial > Plant litter >...
TTCGACCAGCTAGGTGTCCCCCGGCTGGCCTCGTAACCTCAACTCTTCGAACCGCCCGGTGCGGACCCGCATGCCGGGTGGTGTGGCAGGGGACCCGAGGGATTACCTCGGGCCCTATGCCGATTGTGGGCGGCTGTGCCCGCGCGAAACTAGCGGCGACAGCGCAATCAGGGGGCGAAGGAGCGTGAGTGCGCCGCTGTGGTCCGCGCAGGGCCGCTGTAGGAGGAGTTAACAATCGTTGCCTCGCGCCGTTGAGCGCAGTGGAGATTCATCCTGGTCGCCGCGCTCCCGAATCGTTACGCTTGAAGTTCTTGGAATGGTCGTTCGGATCACGCCTGCACCTGTGAAAGCCGCCCCTGAAACCGTTGGTAGCGCGGAGCGTCTTTCCGAGACGGAGCGCAAAGCTGCGCGCACGGCTCCGCCGCGTACGGAGTACTTGGCGGGCGCGGTGATCGCCGATCGCTACAAGTTGGTTCGGCCGCTCGGTCGCGGGGGCATGGGCGTGGTCTGGGTCGCGCATTCGCTCGTGTTGGGCGTCGATGTCGCGCTCAAATTGATTCATTCCGACCTCGGCGGGTCGACGGGCGCGACGCGCATGGCTCGTGAAGCGCATGCCGCAGCTCGACTGGGTCACCCAGCCATGGTGCGCGTGTTCGACTTCGGTTGGACCAGTCGCGCCGACCCGTTCTTGGTGATGGAGCTCGTGCAGGGCGAGAGCCTGGGCTCGATCTTGCGCCGCGAGCTGCGTTTGCCGGCGATTCAAGCGGTGCAGATGCTGCTGCCTTTGGCGGATGGCCTGCGCTCTGCGCACGACAAGGGCATCGTTCATCGCGACATCAAGCCCGACAATATTTTGGTCGCGCGCGACGAGTTCGGTCGGCAGCAACCGAAACTCCTCGACTTCGGTATCGCCAAAGTCGACCAAGCGCAGAGCGCCGAAGACCGCAAGCTCACTCAGGAGGGGATTGCGCTCGGCAGCCCGGACTACATGTCGCCCGAGCAGGCACTCGGCAAAGAGGACATCGATCATCGCACCGACGTCTGGGCTTTGTGCGTAGTGCTGTACGAGAGCATCACCGGGCAGATGCCTTGGGACCGCCCCAACTACAACGCGCTGATGCAGGCGATCATTCATGAGCCCCCCGCGGCGACGACTCAGTTCTCGGCAGGGGATGCCGACCTGTGGCGCGTGATCGAGCGCGGGCTGCAGAAGAATCCGGAGAACCGCTGGGCTTCGATGACCGAGCTCGGCGAAGCGCTGGCTTTGTGGCTGTACGAGCACGGCGTGAAGGAAGACATCTCGGCAAACTCCCTGCGCGCCGTCTGGCTCGACGGCACGCTGTCGGGGGTGCGCATGGACCTGTCGTCGCTCATGCCGCAGGGCGGCTCGTCCGGGCGCATTCGGGCCAGTGACAGCGCCAACCCGCGGACGGACGAAACGGGGACGCGTCGGCTCTCCTCGACCCAACGACCGGTGGTAGAGACCGCGAAGGCGTCCGGGCTTTTGTCGTCACTGCCGCCACTTCGTCCGCGTCGGCGCTGGCTGCTGGCGTCGTTCGTCGGCGCGGCTTTGGTCATGGGTTTGGGCTTGGGTGCATTGCTGCGCGGAGAGCAGAGCTCGGCGGCCGTGCCGCCTGTCGCCTCTGCGCTGAGCGAACCGCGGGTGTCGGCTGCGCTGCAAGCGCCGACGCCGACGCCGGCCGAGCCGCAACCGGCCGCGCCTGCGACTTCGACTTCCGCCGCCGCGATTTCCTCGCAGGCGCCGGGTAAAACCGCGCCGCGGCTCGTGACGAGCCCACCGCGCAACTCGCCGGCGGCTCGCTCGCGTCGTGGAAAGAGTTACGATTTTGGCTTTTAGATCGAGTCACGGCGCTCGCTCGCGACGAACGCGGCTGAGCTCACTATGTTTTGCATTGCTGCTATGCGCCGCTTCGGCTCACGCCGAAGACGCGGAGATGCGCACCGCCGCGCGAGATCTGGCGCAGCAGGGCGCGCAAGCCTTCGATGCCGGCCAATACGCGGAAGCGAGCGATTTTTTTCGCCGCGCGTACGAATTGGTGCACGCGCCTTCGATTGCGCTGATGCAGGCGCGCAGCTTGACCAAGGTGGGTCAGCTGCTGCAAGCCATCGACATTTACGAGCAGACGGCGCGCTTCAAGCTCGCGGAGGACGCCCCCGAGGCCTACTCGCAGGCCGTCGAGGCCGCGCGTATCGAGGTCGAAGACGTGCGTCATCGCCTGCCTCGGCTCAAAGTCACGCTGATCGGCGTCGCGAGCGGCGACGTGGTGCAAGTCAGCATGGACGACCGACCGACGCCGGATGCATTGCTCGGGGTGGCGCGCCCGACCAATCCCGGACGGCACCGCATCGAGGCGCGGGTCGCAGGTCAACTTCGCGCGACGCGTGAGCTTGCCATGATCGAAGGCGAGAGCTACCAAGTCGAACTCGATGTTCGGCCCGCGCAGCCTGCGCCGAAGGCGGTCGTCGCACCGCCCGTTGCCCAATCCTCGTTTGCTTCGAGCGTACTCACTTCACGCAAGACGTGGGGCTACGTGGGTTTGGGGGTGGGCGCCTTGGGGTTGGGTATTGGGACGTACACCGGCTTGTCCGCCCTGCACCATAAGTCCTCGCTGGATTCGGCGTGCAACCCGACCTGCCCGCGCTCGTCGGCCGATGATATCGACTCGTTTCGCAGTAATCGGACGATCTCCTACGTGAGCTTCGGGGTCGGCATTGCGGCGGTCGCAACCGGTGTCGTGTTGCTCACGCTGGGCAAGCCGGGGCAAGAACACGTCGCCATTCGCGTGCTGCCCGCGGGTTTGCAGATTGGTGGTCGGCTGTGAGATTGCGCGTCTCCGTGCTGGCCTCGCTTTCGCTCGGCTTGTTCCTCACTGGGTGTCCACTCACCGATCGCTACCAGTTGCTAGACGAAGACGCGGGCGCGCCCAACGCGGGAGGCGATCGACCGAGTGGTGAAGGCCCGGGAGACCGACCACCCTTGGGAGGTCTCGGCGGCATCGGTGGCGGCGAGACGGGCAGCGCGGGCGTAGGCGAGGCGGGTGAGCCTGCGGCCAACGGCGGCTCGGACGTCACTGGTACGGGTGGCAGTGGTGGCAGCGTCGAGCTCGCGGGTAGCGGCGGCTCGAGCGGAGCTCCCTGCGTCGCGACGTGCAATGTAAAGCGAGCCTGTATCGCAAACGCCTGTGCCGGCGGCTGGGTGGCGATGGCAACGCCGCCCGCGCAATTGGTCGCGCGTTCGCGGGCCGCCTCGGTCGCGATGGGCAAGTCCGTGTTCATCTGGGGTGGTCTCGACAACGAGGGCGCCGCGCTCACCGATGGCGCGATCTACAATCCCGCACTCGACAACTGGAAGTATCTACCGCGAGACACGGGCTCTCCGAGCGGGCGCATCATGTCTACCGCCGTTTGGACCGGTGCGGCCTCGAACAAGGTCATCGTCTACGGCGGCACCGATGCCGCGGGCACCATGACCTACAAAGACGGCGCCGTGTACGACGTCGCGGAGAATTCCTGGGCCGCGCTGCCGCCAGGTCCGATGAACAGCAGGCGCAGCGCTTCGTTCGGCTACTGGGATGGCACGCGCGCGGTCTTCTACGGCGGTTTGAATGGCACGAACTCGGTCGCGGGCGCCGATCGCTTCGATCTGAAGACCTGGACCGTGTCGGGCCCGAGCGGTGATCCCGGGCTGCTCGGTTTCGCCGCGGTCGCCTTCGACGGGTCGGCGATGTACCTGCAAGGGGGCGTGATCGGCGCCACGCGCCAGGACAAGGTGCTTTCGTACACGAGCAGCACGGACTCCTGGAGCAGCCTGAGTAAGAGTCTCTCCGTGCGCACGGGCGCGTTTGGCGCTTGGGACGGCACACGCTTCGTCGTCTGGGGCGGCCAAGACGACGCCGGACTGCGCAACGACGGCAAAGCAATGCTGGGCGCGACCTGGACCGATCTGGCAGCGAGCCCACTCGAGGGTCGACGAATTGCGTTCCGCCGTTCCGGCTGGAGCTTCCAGGTGAAGCTGGGCGTGGTCGCGATCATCGGGGGGCTCACCTCGACGACCGGCGTCGGTACGCTGGCCATCAACGGGGCGAGCTACGACTTCGAAAAAGGACAATGGACGAGCATCCCCGATTGGACCTCGCTCGAGAGCCACGAATACGGCATCGGCGTGTGGACCGGTGAAGAGTTCGTGATCTGGGGCGGTCGCGATCAGAACGTCTCGACGCTCACCGGCGAGCGCTGGGCACCTTAGAAGCTCAGCTCCCGATCCCCAGCCCGGGTCGCGTTCGCTCTTCGTGTTCTTCGAATTCCTCGGTTCGGTCCGTACGCAGCACGTCGGTCACGGTCGACAGCAGCAGGGCGACGCTGCACGGTTTGCGCAGATAACCGGCGGCTTTGCCGGTGCTGGTCGAGTTCTCGCGCACGAAGTCTTCGTGGCCGGACATGAACAGGATGCGGGCGGTGGGATCGATGCTCAAGATCACGCGTTGCGTCTGCTCACCGTTCAGATGCGGCATGTCCAGGTCCAAAATCACCAAATCCGGATAACGCTCGGCGTTGGCGTAGATCTGCGTGGCTTCTTTACCGCCGGGGGCCTCGAGTACTTCATGCCCGGCTTGGCGGAGTAGGCGTGCGGTGCTGCGGCGAACCACCTCTTCGTCGTCGACGAGTAAGATACGGGCGGAAGCGGCGGATTGCGGGCGCAAATCACGGTGCCCACTGGTGATGCGTACGGGTTGCGGCTGCCCCATGCTCGCGGGCAGATAGATGAAGAAGCTCGTGCCCTTGTTGGGAGCGCTTTGCACTTCGATGTCGCCGCCGTGCATGTTGATCACTTCACGCACGGTGGATAAACCGAGACCGAACCCGGCCCCTTCCGGTTTGGTCGTGAAGAACGGCTCGAAAATGCGGGCCCGCGTTTCCGCATCCATACCCGTGCCCGAGTCGGCGATGGCGATTCGTACGCGCGCTCGCTCACCCGGGGTCGGGTCCACGAGCTCCGCACGAATGCGCAGCGTTCCGCCCGAGGGCATCGCATCGCGCGCGTTGAGGCACAGGTTCATGATCACCTGATGCAGCTCGGCTTGATCGCCGGAGACGATCAGGTTCGGCTCGATGTGCTGGTCGAGCAAGATTGCGCGATCGAACGTGTGATGCGCGAGGCGGATCACTTCTTGGCAAACGACGGAGAGATCCACCAGGGCGTGGCCTCGGCTGCGGCCGCGTGCGAACTTCAGGATGCCACGCGCGAGCTCGCTGGCTTGCGCGAGCGCGGTGCGGATATCTGCAACGCTGTCTTTCACGTCTGGAGCGCCGACGGGGCGATCTGGCGGCAAGCGACTCAAGAAGTCGATGCTGGCGGAAATCGCCCCGAGCATGTTGTTCAGGTCGTGCGCCACGCCGGCTCCGACGCGGCCGAGTGCTTCCAAGCGTTGCCTTTGCAGCAGCTGATCTTCGATTGGATCGAACGGCGCGAACAGGATCAGCACGCGTGGTCCGACTTGGATCTTGTCGCCGAAGCTCAAAAACTGCTTCTGAATCGGCACGCCGTTGACCTGCGTGCCGTTGCGGCTGCCCATGTCCTCGATCACGTAAGCGCCTGCGTGGCTACGCGTGATGCGCACGTGGCTGCGCGACACTTCCGGATCTTCGAGCACGACCGTGCAGTCGATGGCACGGCCGAGCATCACGTCGCCGTCTATCTTGAACTTCTGACCCGCCTGCGGCCCTTCCATGACGATCAAGCGCGCAGGCCCGCCGCTGATGACGCTCTCTTGAGTGATGCGGTGTCGTGGTTGCGCCAAGGTGATGCGAGATCCCGAAGAAATGAGGACTACGGACGGCAGCAGCTTGTCACGTTTTTCTCAGAAAATCCTCGATTCAGCCGGCAGCGCGCGGCGCTACGGAGACCTCCACGCGCAGCAGATGAGATTGCCCGGGCGAAAGTGTCACACGAGATTTTCCTACATTGGCGCTCTCTACACACAGCATCCCCTGCCAAGCGGCAGCACCCATGTCGGACATTTGCGAGGCGCGTTCCCGCCACGGATTCCAGACCACGGTGGCCGCGGAGTTCGCCTTTTCGATGGCTATCGTACGCTGTCCCGCGCGGTCCTCAATCGTGCACTTGCCCGTGCTGTCGTAGACGCGGTCGGTTTCGGCCACGAACGAAAGCGCGCGCGGGCCTTCGTCGAACACGCTCAGCTCCCGCACTTTGTCGATGTAGCGTGCGCCCTCGAGGCCGCTCAGCTGCGCACGGGTCACGTCTGCAACGGCGAAGTAGCTGTGCAACGCCTCCTCGAAGCTGAAGGGCTCGTGGTCGCGATTGCTGACCGCGAACTCCAGCCCCAGAGTTTTCCCGAACGCCACGCGCAGGGTCGCCGTGAACGCGTGCGGGAACCAAGCGCGAGTCTGGTCGTCGCTCTCGAGCGCGAATTCGAGTTGCGGGCGCTTGGTGGAGTCGAGGCGCGCGCCGCGATATTGGAACGCGCGTGTGCGCGCGAAGCCATGGGCCGGGAACTCCGCGTGCGCGGCGTGCGCGCCGAACCACGGAAAGCAAATGGGTACGCCGCCACGGAGCGCCTTGCCCGGCGCGTACACGGCGTTCTCGCTCATCCAGAGCACCGGATCTTGGCCCTTGGGTTGCCAAGCGGCGACATGCGCGCCTTGCAAATACACGAGGCCGGTTGCGCTTTTGCCGGATACGCGCACGGCGGGCAGCCCATGTTCCTCGGTGAGCTCGACACCTGACAGCTCGGGCAAAAACTTGGCATCGTCCTGTGTCATCTCGTTCTCGTTCTCCTTCGACTGGTCGCTAACGGCGGAAAGCGTCGAGGCGGCGGCAGGCTTCGTCGAGCTCAGCCTCGCGCTTGGCATAACTGAACCGTAGTAGGTCGTCGCCGCGCCCGCTTTCGAAAAACGCGCTACCGGGTACGGCCGCCACCCCGCTCAGCCGGAGCAGCGCGAGCGCGCGCTCTTTCGGTCCTACTCCGGGCAGATTGCGCGAGTCGGCCAATACGTAGTATGCGCCCTGGGGCACGTGGGGCGTGATGCCCGCGCGCTCGAGCGACGTGCATAGCTTCTCGCGTTTGCGCGTGTATTCGAGCTTCAATTCTTCGTAGAAGGAGTCGGGCAACTGCTCTAACCCGCGTGCCACACCGATCTGCAACGGCGCGGGCGCACACACGTACACCAGATCGTGGACGTGCCCGAGCTTGTGGCAAAGCTCGGCGCTCGCCACGAGATAACCGATGCGCCAACCCGTGATGGAAAAGGTTTTGCTGAAACCGCCCAGCGTCAACGTGCGCTCGCGCATACCGGGCAGGGTGGCCATGGCGACGTGCTCGCGTCCGTCGTACAGGAAATACTCGTAGATCTCGTCCGTGACCACGTACAAATCGAACTCACGCGCCAAGCTCGCAATCAGCTCGAGCTCTGCGCGCGTGAACACCTTTCCCGAAGGGTTGCCCGGCGTGTTGACGACAATCGCGCGGGTCTTCGACCCGATCGCGGCGCGCAGCGAGTCGGCGGAGAAGGTCCAGTCTGGGAGTTCGAGCGGCACCAAGCGCGGCGTGACCGCCAACGCGTGCAGCGTGTCCAAGTGGTAGCCGTAGTAAGGCTCGAACAGCACGACCTCGTCGCCCGCGTCGAACAGGCCGAGGCAAGCGGCGTAGAAAGCGCCCGTCGCGCCGCTGGTCACGACGACCTCCGTCTCCGGATCGACGGTCGCCCCGGTGTCGCGCAGGACCTTGCGCGCGATCGCTTCACGCAACGGAGTCAGGCCGTCGTAGCGGGTATAGGTGTTCGTGCCTTCCCGCATGGCGGCGGCGGCGCCGAGACGCACCGGTTCCGGGAGCTCGGTGTCGCACACCCCTTGCGAAAGGTTGATGCCCCCGACCTTGACGCACTCCAAGGTCATGTTGCGAATCTCGGATTGACGGAGAAATGCCAGCTGTTGCGAGGTGCGAAGGGTCACGGTGGGGGGCTCCGGTGGGTCGACGCATTCAGGTAAGCCTGGGCACTCGCGAGCACGTCTGCGCCTGGCGCGTTCAGGTCGATGGGCAGCGGTGATTCGGTGATGCGTTCGATGGCGTGGCGCGCGAAGTAGCGTACCAGAGGGTAGTCGTTGGCGAGTTGCGGCGTGACCAAGGGCAGCCAATCACGCCGCCGGTCGCGGCCGGCAATGGCCACGGCCGTACCTTGTTCGTGCGCCTTGCCATACTTGAGCGTCGCTTCCAGCGCGTTCACGCGCAAGTCCTGACCATAGAGCCGGCGCAGTGCGCCTCGATCGTAGCGCTTGTGCCACAGGCGCTCCATCGTCGAGGTCAGCTGGTCCACGCTCTTGTCCGTGTGGCAGAGGGCGCATTCCAGCGGGCGGTCGCCCTCCACGCGCTCGCGATCCGTGGGCGAGCCGATGCGGTGATAGCGGGTGAGCTCGTAGGCTAGGCCCATGTTCTTTTTGGGCATGTGGCAGTTCAAACAATGACTGCCCTCGCTACCCGCCGCGTGATGCGTGTGCGCACGTTGGGCTTCTACACCGCTGAACTGCTGATGACAGCTGGCGCACAGGGCATCGCCTTTTTCGCCCTCCAGCGCGAGCAGGGCGCCCTTCGGATCTTCGGCGTGCGGATCGTGGCAATGGACGCAGCTTTGCTGGCTGCTGCAAGCGCCGAGCATATAGTCACGCGCCTCACCGGAGTTGATGGTGCTGCCGCCCGGATCGTGGCGGCGCGTACGCCCCTCCCAGGTGTACGGGTAGCGCGAGAACAACACGGTGTGACACTTGGCGCACACGCGGTTCACGTCTTGCGCGTGACTCGGCTCGCTGCCGCTCGGCGTCGTGGCCTGCAAGAACTCGCTGCGCAGCGCCAGCGTCGGGCGCACGGCGCCCGGGTTTTGCGCGTGCGCGCGCGCGCCGCCGTGGCAGGCCTCGCAGCCGATACCGAGCTCGACCAAATGCGGCTCGTCGAACGCATCGCGCGTGGCGTCGATAGTCACCGTCAACGCGCGCTTCAGCCCGTAGTCGCGGATGTCGCGTGGTTTCCCCAAGTGAGTCAGTTCGGCGGACAGCGCTCGTTTCAGCGCCGATTCGTCGCGCACGACGTAGCGCGGGCGTTTGTCGTCCGGCAGTTCGACGGACGCCGAGCCCTGGTAGCTATGGGCGCGCTCGCCGTATACGTCATCGAGCAGCAATGACAGCGTAGGCGTGGTGTTGTGGCAGAAGATGCAGCCGGTTCTCCAGACCACGCCCGGCTCGAGCGTCGGCCGTTCACGCACCATCACCGAATAGCCCTTGTAGCGCCACTCGCCGTTGAACACCAAATACGACAGGGGCAAGATGCGCTCGGCATCACGCGCGGCGTTGAGGGGCGACTCGGGATCGACTTCGGCGCCGACGAAGTCTTCACGGTAACGCCCGCCGATCACCTTCGTCACGCGAAACAGCGAGTCTTTCGTGCCCCCACGGCCGCTATGCAAGCGCATGAAGCGCTGTCCGGAGATCTCCTCCAGCTGCACCGAGTCGTCGCGAAAGGCGAAGGTGCGGCTCGAAAACGGCGCGCTGATGCGCGTCTGCCGAAGATCGCGCGTCATGCGGTGCATGGGCGAGCCGAGCCAGGCGTCGTACTCGCGCACGTGGCAACCTGCGCACGCCGCCGATCCCGCGTAGTCGGCCCGGGTGATGTTGCTGCGCACTTCCCCGGCCCGCGGCTCACCGCGCGCGGTTCGACTCGTTTCGGGGCTCTCCGGGTGCCCCGCACGACAACTCGCGATGGCCGAGCCGCAGAGTCCGAGGAGCAGAGCCGCAGTCTGCCCTCGATTCATTCGTGAATCGCCTGCGAGCAGCTCTTGGCCAGGAAATCGCGGAACAGGCTGACCTTGGTCGGCACCTGACGGGCCGAAGGATACACGACGTGCAGCGCCGCGCCTTTTTGCCCGTATTCGGGCAGTACGCGCAGCAATCTGCCCGTGGCGAGGTCCGTCGCCGAAATCATGCGAGGCAGTAGCCCAATGCCGCCGCCCGCCACCGCCGCCGCGCGTACGAAGCCGAAATCATCACAGGAGATGCGGCAGTTCAGCTCCAGGGTTTCGTGACCGCGCGGCCCCTCGAGCTGCCAGTTGACTCTGCCCTCACGCGCGCCGAAGCCGATGATCTGGTGTCGCGCCAGCTCCGCCAGCGTGGTCGGCAAGCGGTGGTGCTCGGCGTAGCTCGGCGCGGCGTATAGCTCGACGTGTAGCGTGCCGACTTTGCGTGCGACCAGTGACGAAGACTCGAGGCGGCCCGCGCGGACGGCCAGATCGATGCCCTCTGACACCAAGTTGAGCTTGCGGTTGGTGAGCAACAGCTCGACGCGCAAGAGCGGGTAACGCTCGCAGAATCTGACCACCTCCTCGGACAGGAATGCCGAGCCGATGTCGTTCGGGGCCGTGACGCGCAGCAGCCCTTCGGGCTCTTTGCCACCCGTGCCGAGCGTGCGTGTGGCGTCACGCAGCGACGCAACGAGCGGCGCCACGCGCTGATGAAAGGCGTGCCCCTCGCTCGTGACGCTCAGGTTGCGCGTGGTGCGGTGCAAGAGGCGCACTCCGACCGCCTCTTCCAAGCGCGCCACCGCCCGGCTCACGGTCGACGTGGGCACTCCGAGTTCACGCGCCGCCTTGGCAAAACCACTATTTTCAACGACGCGTACGAACGCGGCTACGTCGTTGAGGTCCAGGTCGCTCATCGCACGGATACTAACCCGGGAGGCGCGGGACTTTGCCCTCCGCGCCTCCGGTTTCCGCGCCGAGCGTTATTTTTGCTTGATCAGCGAAATGTCGATGGTGATCTTCACCTCGTTGCCGACCAGCACGCCGCCGGCCTCGAGGGCTGCGTTCCAGGTCAAACCGAAGTCTTCTCGTTTCACCTTGGTGGTCGCGGTCGCACCCACGCGCACGTTGCCGAATGGATCGGTCGACGCCGCGCTCGGTCCCTCGACTTCGAGCACGACTTCTTTAGTCACGCCGTGGATGCTCAAGTCACCCGTAACGGCGAGCTCGTCCGAACCCTTGGCCTTGACCGACTTGGACTTGAAGGTGATATTCGGAAATTTGGCGACGTCGAAGAAATCCGGGCTCTTCAAGTGACCGTCGCGCTTTTCATCGCGGGTGCTGATCGAGGCGACGTCGATCACGGCTTCGATCTGCGTTGCTTCCGGTTTGCTCGGATCCCAGCTGACCTTGCCTTCGAGCTTGGTGAACTCACCGCGCACGTTGGTGATCATCATGTGCTTCACCGTGAAGCCCGCGTTCGAGTGAGATGCGTCGATGACCCATTGATTCGATTCTGACATTTGAAATCTCCTGACGAAGCGCTGCGCCATCGCAAGCGTGAGGAGAGTGTGCGTACGGGCCCCGCGCTCGGCTAGTCGGCATTTGCAGACTCAGTGTTGCGTTCGCGCAACGGCGGGAAAATTCAGGGATTGTGGGGATATTTTTCGTCCGGCCCTAGAGCGGACGAGTGCGTTCTTCGTGGTCGACGTGCGCGTCGGAGCCGCCCAAGGCCTCCGCCACCGCGCCCAGCAAGAGCTGCACTTTGCATGGCTTGCGCAGAAAGCCGAGCGCGCCGCGAGCGTGCACGGCCGATTCGCGAGTTGGTTCGTCGTGGCCGGAGACGAACAGGATGCGCACGTTCGGGTCGACCTTGAGCAGGCGGTCTTGCGTTTCTTCGCCACTCAATATGGGCATGTCCAAATCCAAAATCACCAAGTGCGGTCGCGGATAGGCTTGGCGGTAAGTCTCGACCGCCTTCACGCCGTCCGTTGCTTCCAAAACGAGGTGCCCCGCTTGCCGCAGTAGGCGAGCGAAGCTGCGGCGCACGACCTCTTCGTCGTCGACGAGCAAGATCAAGCCGCGCGAGCCTTGGGGCTGCACTTCGTGAGCGCCCGTGATGTTGCGGGGCTCCTGATCGCTCTTGTGCATCGGCAAGTACACCAAAAACCGAGTGCCTTTACCTTCCTGGGTGTCGATCCGAATCTGCCCGCCGTGGAACGCGACTACCTCTTTGACCGTCGCTAGCCCCAGACCAAACCCTGCGCCTTCACGCTTGGTCGTGAAGAACGCTTCGAAGATGCGCACGCGCGTCGCCTCGTCCATGCCGACGCCGTTGTCTTCGACGGTCAACACGAGATGGGGAATGCTCGAGCTCAGCGCCTCGGGCCAGTCCTCACTGTCCGGGGTGACGGCCCGCGCCGAGACGCGGAGGACGCCGCCTTGGGGCATCGCGTCGCGCGCATTCAGGCACAGATTCATCAGCACTTGGTGCAGCTCGGCTTGATCGCCGCGCACCGAAAGCCCCGGATAGATCTTCGATTCGATCTGGATCGCGCGATCGAAGGTGTGGCGAATCAAACGCATCACGTCGCTGCACAGCCCCGATACATCGACGGGCGAATGGGCCTGAGCGCGCCCGCGCGCGAACTTCAAGATGCCGCGCGTGAGCTCCGTCGCTTGCGAAGACGCGAGCCGAATGTCCTCGAAGCACTCGCGCACCTCGTGGCTGCTCAGCGTGCGCTCGGCGGGCAGCTTGCTCAAATAGTCGATGCTCGCGCCGATTGCGCCGAGCATGTTGTTCAGATCGTGCGCGACGCCCGCGCCGACGCGCCCCAGCGCCTCCAAGCGCTGTCGTTGCAGCAGTTGATCTTCGATCGGGTCGAAGGGCGCGAACAGCAACATGACGTGCGGGCCGACTTGGATCTTGTCGCCGAACGACAGCAGGTGGCGCGTGATGGGCAAGCCGTTGACCTGAGTGCCGTTCTTGCTGCCGAGGTCCTCCAGCAAGTACGCCCCCAGATCGCTCTTCGAGACGCGCGCGTGGCTGCGCGAGACTTCGGGATCCTCGAGCGTGACGGAGGCGTCCCCACTGCGACCGATCACCGCGTGATCGCCAATCTTGAATTTTCGACCCGCTTGCGAGCCGGCAATGGCGATCAGCCGCGCGGGCCCGGTATCGAGCACGCGGTCTTGAGTCGAAATGTGACGCGAGGCGCTCGTCAAGCCGCCTAGATTAGCACGCCCCGTTGCAATACCCAGATCTCCCCCAAGAATTGCCGGAGAAAAGCCAAGTGTGCTCGAGTGGTCCGGTGCGCGCACACTCCGCCGCGGCCCGACGCCCCGCATCACGCAGTGCGTCGGGCGGGTTCAAGTGCCCTGCGCGCAGCGAAACCCTGCGACGAGCATGCGCCACCCCGGTGGGTGATGGACGCGATTCGAAGCGCGCAGCGCGGCTCCAGGGTAGTTGAACGCACCACCGCGAAGCGCTCGCTCACAGGTGGTGGGGATTGGATTCGAGCCAGTGTAGCCCTGGCGCTTACCTTTGCGCAGAGCGGCCAGCGATTCGAGCACCTGCTCGCAAGTGCCCGGTAGCCCCTGGTCACGACCTTCGCGAGCGTAAGCCATTGGATCGTAGATGTCGGCGGTCCATTCCCATACGTTGCCGGTCAGATCGAAATGGCCGTAAGGACCACGTCCGAGCGGGTAGGATGCGACGGGCATGGTGGTCGCGCCTTTGGCGCCCACTTTGCGTCCAAAGCAAGCCAGTTGCTCTGCGTCGGGCGCGCTGTTGCCCCACGCGTATTTGCGGGCGTCGTCGCCGCGCGCGGCGCGCTCCCACTCCGCCTCACGCGGCAAGCGTTTGCCGCGAAACGCGCAATACGCGCTGGCATCGAACCAGGATACGCCGACCACCGGTTGCTGTGCGCCGCGAAAGCCAGCTTCGGGACCGGCACCGAAACCAATCGCTACGTTGTCGCGGTACGGCTTGCACGCGCCCGCGCTGACGCACTCGAGGTACTTTTCGTTCGTGACTTCGGTCTTATCCAGAAGAAATCCGGGCAGGGTAACCGAGTGCGCAGGTTGTTCGTCGCGCTCGCCCACGCCGTCGGCGCCCATGATGAACGTTCCGCCGGGCACAGGCAGCATGTCGTCGGGGACGACCGGCGCCGGCTCTTCGCTCGCGCCACCGCTGGAAGCCACGAGGACCACGCATGCCCAGGCCGCGATGCTTCGCCAGGCGCGTTCGCTCATGGGCTCGCGGGGGGCGTGCTCGCGGCTGGCGCGGTCTGCAGCAGCACGCTCAGCGACACGCGCCGGTTGGCGGGGTCGACCGCGGACTCCGTCTTGGAGGCCGCACCGTATACGGGCGCGTTGGCGGCGATCGTCGACAAGCGCCGGGAATCGACGCCGAGTGACACCAAGAGCTGCTTGACCGCACGCGCTCGCGCTTCCGCGAGTGAAATCGACTCGCCCGGCGTCGTCTGCCCGACCACGCCCACGCACTCCAGACTCGGGTCGTCGGCCATGCGCTTGGCGACGGCGCGAGCGGTGTCGCTTGCGTCTGGTGACAGGGCGGACGAACCCTCTCCGAACGTGAAGCGTTCGCTGATCGCGCTGCCTTCGGTGCGCGTGCGGCTGAGCCGGTCCTGCTGGCTTGCGGAGTCGATGGCCGCGCAACCCACGATCTGGGGGGCGACGGGCGCTACTCGCTCCGGATCGAAGGGCACGACGTCCGCGGTCACGTCTTGGGGTAGGCACGTGACGGGCTCCGTGGCCGCGCGACAAGCGACCACCTGCTGCGGCTTCAAATGATCGATCAGTGCGAACTCGTGCACCGCGCGCGCGCCGAAGCGGATCCGCACGTCCGCGGGCGTGAACTGCGGGTACTGCGCGTTGGGCTGCGGCGTGTAAATGGCTTCGTACACCACGTACGGCATGGGCATCTCGCGTTCTTCGACCTTGCGCAAGTCGCGTTGCTTGCACTCACCCGTCCAAGCTTCGGTGGGGCACGGCTTGCGCGCCGCGCTCGAGCAAGCGGCACTTGCACTCACGAGCGCCGCGCTCACGAGTAGTGCGCCACACCGACTTCGACTTCGCGCGCTGCGTCGTGTTGTCACGCGAGCAAGCTATCATCACTCGCCGCACGCGGGCGCGGGCGCGGCAAAACATGCGCGCTTTCGCGGGGAAAAGCGCGTTATTCATGGGGACGCGACCGAGGGCACTTGGTGGTGGGGGGAGGGGTGCTCCCCGGCCGCGTCCACGAATACAGGACACACGAGCTTGCTCGTTTCATCCACTAGATTGTGAAATCGGCGCACGATTTTTTACGCGACACGAGCAACGACGCAAGGGCGCGGGGCGTTATTCCACGTCGCGTTATTCCCCGGTGTCGACACTTGGAACAGCGTCGGGGTCACGCAAGATCGTGTCGCCGAGTTCACCCGCCGTGAACGGCGCACTGCGCTTGGTCGCGACGTTGCCGACTTTGCACTTGGCGTTGCCACCGTCGAGCGAGCGACCGTAGGGCTCTTTCTTGAAGGCGGGCACGACGTACACCTGACCATCTCCGACGGGCTTTGGAATGATCGCCGCGCCCGCGCGGGGACGACCGGCGCGCGCGCCTTCGACGAACACGATTACGTCGTTGCCCGCGATGCGATAGCCCCAATACGACGCACCCGACGCGCCCTTCGGCTCTTTGTCGCAAGGCATGCTCTCCGAGCTCAATGCCATCGCAAGCTGCGTGTTGTCGTTCAAGAGCGGCATGGTGCCTTGCCACTTGAAGGCCGCCGAAGGGGCCGAGCCGATCGCGATTTTGAGACAAGCACACGCCGCGTTGGCGTGTTCGATGACCAAGGTCATATCGCTGCGCGCGCCGAGTAGCGTGGGGGCGCCGAGTGGGATCGCGGACGCCGAAGCCATGGCCAACGACTTGGCGCTCATCGGCTTATTTAAGTCGGCCGCGTCTTCGGGGCCTTCTTCCGCGTCGTGCCGCACACGCGTCTTCACGTCGCCTTGCACGGATGCGGTGCAGCTCCACGCCGCGAGTGACAGTGCGAGCGAGACCGAGCAAGTGCCGCGCGCGGAAAGTAGGCGCGCCAAATTGCGCCGAATGGCTTGATAATACGAGCCCACGACAAAAGCCTCCCATCCTTCTGGACGTTTGGGCAAACTCTTGCGGTGGACATCGACTCGCTCCGAGCGCGCCTGGCGGGGACGTCTACCCTGCGTCCGGTGGGCAAGGTGGTCGGCGTCACCGGGTTGATGCTGCGCGTGACGCTGCCCGGGGCACGCGTCGGCGACGTGCTAATCGTGCACCGTCGTGGGGAACCGCTGAGCGCCGAGGTCGTGGGCTTTGCGGACGGTGAAGCGCTAGTCGTGCCCCTCGGCGAGCTCACCGGGGTAGGCCCGGATGACGTCGTGGAATCCACGGGCAGTGGCCTCGAAATTGGCGCGGGTCCGGGGCTGCTCGGCCGCGTGCTCGACGGCCTGGGTCGGCCGATCGACGGCCGCGCCGCGCCCACCGGCCTCAAATGGGTGCCCGTCGATCGCGCGCCGCCCGCGGCGCTCGGTCGACGACCCGTGGACACTGCGCTTACCACGGGCGTGCGCGTGATCGATGGCTTGATGACGCTCGGCGTGGGTCAGCGCATGGGCTTGTTCGCGGGCTCGGGCGTGGGCAAGAGCACGCTGCTTGGTTCGATTGCCCGCGGCACGACGGCGGACGTCGTGGTCGTGGCTTTGGTCGGCGAGCGCGGACGTGAAGTGTCGGAGTTCCTCGACCGCGCGCTCGGTGCCGCCGGTCGCGCGCGCTCGGTGGTCGTGGTTGCCACCAGTGACGCGCCGCCCGTCGAGCGCTTGCGGGCGGCGCAGAGCGCAACCGCGATTGCCGAATCCTTCCGCGACCAAGGCAAGGACGTGATGCTCTTGGTCGACTCGGTGACGCGCGTTGCGCGCGCGCAGCGTGAGATCGGCTTGGCCGCGGGCGAGCCGCCCGCGCGGCGCGGCTATCCGCCCAGCGTGTTCGCGCTCTTGCCGCGCCTGCTCGAGCGCAGCGGTCAAGGCGAGAGCGGCTCGATTACCGCGATTTATACCGTACTCGTCGAGGGTTCGGACATGGACGAGCCAATCGCCGACGAAGTGCGCGGCATCCTCGACGGGCACATCGTACTCGAGCGCTCGATCGCCGCGCGCGGTCACTACCCAGCCGTGGACGCGGTATCTTCGCTGTCGAGGGTAATGGACCACGTGGTGCCGCCGGAGCACGTGCAGGCCGCACGCCGGGTGCGAAGCGCGCTCGCACTGTACGAGCAAAAGCGCGACTTGATCGGGCTCGGTGCCTACGAAAAAGGCACGGATCCTCGCCTCGATCAGACGCTCGCGCTACTGCCCGAGCTCGAGCGTTTCTTGTGCCAAGATGCGGGGCAGAGCGAACCGCTCGAGCGCACGCGCAGCGAGCTCTTGCGGCTGGCGCAAAAGCTCGCCTGAGCGCGACTCAATCAGCGCTGGCTTCGCCGCCGAGCTCGGTCTCGAGGTCGCGCAGTAGCTTCTTGGCTTGCTTGCTGAGCTTGGTCGGCACGCGCACGTTCACGGCCACGTGCAGATCGCCCCGGCCCTGGCGATCGAGCCGCGGCATGCCTTGGCCGCGCACGACGATGATGCTGTTCGGCTGCGTGCCGGGCGCGACTTCGGCGCGGACCACCGTGTCGTCCGGCATGGTGATCTCGAGCTTGCTGCCGAGCGCGGCTTCCGCAAAAGAGATCGACGCGCGAGTGCCCAGATCGGCGCCTTGACGCTCGAAGCGCTCGTGCGCCTCGACCTCGATGTCGACGTACAAGTCGCCCGCGGGCAGCCCTTCTGGCCCAGGCATGCCTTGACGCGGCACGCGCAAGCGCTGACCCGAGTCGATCCCGCCGGGAATTGCGACCAAGACTTTGCGCGTGCGTTCGACTGCACCAGAGCCGTTGCAGGCCTTGCACGGGGAGGGCAGGTATTGCCCAGTGCCCCGGCAACGGGCGCAAGGGCTAGAAAACATGATGAAGCCGCGCTGGGCGGTGACCTGGCCCGAGCCGCGGCACTGGGTGCAGGTCTCGGTCTTGGTGCCGGGTTCTGCGCCTGCGCCGTGACAGGTGTCGCAGGGGGCGGCCCCGCTGACGTTGATCTCGTGTTTGCCGCCAAGCAACGCATCGCGCAGCGATATGACCGCTTCGACCCGAACGTCTTGGCCGCGCTCGGGGCGCTTGCGTCGGCCTCCGCCGCCCTGCGCTTGACCCCCAAACCCCCCGAAGAAATCCGAGAACATGTCTTGGAAGTGGCTCAGGATGTCGCCCATGCCGCCATCGAAGCCGGCGCCGCCGTTCAACCCCGCGTGGCCGAAGCGGTCGTAGGCGGCGCGCTTCTCGGCGTCCGACAGGACGGCGTAGGCTTCACTAGCCTCCTTGAACTTCTCTTCGGCGGCCTTATCCCCGGGGTTTCGGTCCGGGTGGTGCTTCAAGGCCAGCTGACGGTATGCCTTCTTGATCTCGTCGTCCGACGATTCACGAGTCACACTCAGGACCAGATAATAGTCGCGCTTTTCACTCATACTGGATGTCGCCGAGCCGGAGGCCGAGACGAAGATTTGGTCGGCAAGTTAAGGCTTCCGATCGACCTGTCAACGCGCATCTTCGTTGGTCGGCGCGGTTTCCCGGCCCGAAAGGTCCCCGACCGGCGACTTGCCGGCTAGCTCCAGGCGCAGGGACAAGCTCTCGATGGTCCAGGCTGCGGCCTGCAAGTCGGCTTCGCGCTCGGCCAGCAAGCGTTCGAGCTCGGCATTGGCCTGTTTCGACTGTTCGCCGCTGCGGCGCTCGAGCTCGCGCACCAGCTCGCGGCCGGTGCGCTCAGCGGTTCGCAGGTCCTGCTCCAGACGGCGCACTTCGTTGCCGCGTTCGGTCAGTTGGCGCTCGAATTCGGCCAACTCGACCGCGCTGCCCTGTTCGACCTTTTCGGTCTGCTCGACCAGTTGCCGATCGCGCGCGGCAAGTTCACTCGTGACGCGAGTGAGCTCGTTCGCCTTGTTGCTCGCGTCTGCGCGCAAATGGGTTGCCTGAGTACGGAGCGCGCTGAGCTCGGCCCGCGCCGCGCTGAGCTCTTTCTCGTGTTGCGCCTTTTGTGCGGCCTCGAAGTTCACGCGTTCGGCTCCGAGCTTGGCGTGTTCGGCTTCGAGCTTGGCGCGCTCGGCTTCGAGCTTGGCCCGCTCGGCTTCGAACTTGGCGCGTTCGCCTTCGAGCTTGGCGCGCTCGGCCTCGAGTTCCGTTTCGCTGTGATCGGCGCGCTCGTCAGCGGTGCTGGCGCGCGATTCGAGTTCTTTGATCCACTGATTGAGGCGCGTGAGCTCGGTATCGCGCGCCTTGCTCTGAGCCAGGCTTTCGGCTGGAGGCGCCGCAATCGGCGCCGCCGTCTTCGCCCCAAGACTGCCGAGCAAGCGCCGCGTGGGCAGCTGAATGACCGCGAACTCGTCGAGCCGCACCTCTTGGTTAGACGCCAGTGCGATGAAGAAGTCCGGCTCCTCCGCGCCCCCGGGCACGAAGCTCGTATCGAGCGCGGGCTCCGGTTCGCCGGACGCCGAAAAATCGGCGATGGCGTAGCCGACGAATGGCGTTTGGCCGAGCATGCGCACGTGCTCGAACTCGGCGGCCACCGCGTCGTACAGGGCGTAGTAGTCGAGGCTGGCGGCGGCGGGGTTGCCTGCGCGCAGCAGCGGAAATGCGGCCTCGGGGTTCGGGCAAGCGACGACCGCGACGCCGCGCGCGCTGAGCGCACGCTTGGCGGTGCGAATCACGGCTTGCACATCGAAGGCGCCCAAGTGGTCGATGAGGGCCAGCTCGAAGGCGCCGTCACGGAGCGACAAATCGCTCTCGGCGAGACTCGAGAACGCGATCTGCGTGGAACGATTGCGGGCGGCGGCTTCGGCCACGCGGGTGGCGTCCGGATCGCACACGTGAATGGAGCGCGCGCCGCGCTCCAAGAGCTGCAACGGCAGTGCGCCGAGTGCATTGCCAAACACCAGGACGCGGCGGTTGGAGGCCAGCGGCTCGGCATAGGCGGCCAGCGCGATGCTCGGCTCCAGCGAGGAAGGTTCGGTCATTCGAGGGGCCGGAGGCTAGCGGAGAAACAGCGGTGGTAAAAGCCTTCCGCCGCGGGGCGGCGCTTTGCCGGCTAGGGCTGACGGCAGGGCGCGGGCACCTTGCACGGAGTGCCGCAATTCAAGCCCAATGCGTAGCGCTCGACTTGACGCGCTTGCTCGTTGCCGAGCCCGGATCCGGCCAGGCACAACATGACCGAGTCCTGGGGATTCAAGGGTTGCGCGGGATCGGTGCACAGCGCATTGAGGCACTGACCATCTTTGAGACCGTGCCCGGGCGGGCAATCGGCGTCGCTTTGGCAGACGAGCGCGCGGCATTCCGCGGGCGTCGTGGGCACCTGCCCGGCTACCACGTCGCAAATGCCCACCAAGCGGCCGGCGCGGCTCAGTGCGAGGGCCTTCCGGTCACCCTGACGCTGATCGCCGGCCGTCTGCTTCAACGAGCATTCGCCGCTGCGATTGCACTGGGCAGAAAACCGGCGACCTTCGGTATCGACCAGCTCACGCTGGCTCGTGCTCTTGCAGCCCGCCAAACTCGAAATCAACCCCCACGCGAGCAGCCATGCGGGGGGTGAATGCAGCGCTGTCGTGTGCAGAATCCGTGCGGGCATCGCGTGGGGCAGCATGGCTCGGGAGCGAACGGCGCGTCAAACGCGCTTCGGCGGCGTTTAATGCATGTGGCGCTCAGAATTTCTGAGTTTTTCTCGGCGCGGCGCTATGCTCGGCGGGCTCCACTCTCGAAACGCCTGCAACTCGGTCATGTACAAGAAAACACTCGTCGTAGACGGTATTACCCCGGTCGGCGCCTATCAGGCGCTGCGTCAGCGTTCGGAGGGCGGGTCGTTCCTGCTCGAAAGCGTGGTCGCCGGCGAGCGTTGGGGGCGTTATTCGATTTTGGGCTATCGGCCGCGTTCGCAGCACGTCATCTACGGTGAACCGGGCGTCGACCCGTTCACGCGTTTGTCGCAGCTCGCGCCTGGCGGCGGGGCAGACGAGACGGACGTGGCGGCGCGCTTCGCGACCGCATGCGTCGGTCTGCTGACGTACGACATGGTGCACTTCGTGACCAAGGTCGAGCCGTGGCCGGAGCTGCTCGACCGCAAGCGCCCGATTGCGCGCATGATCTCGGATGCCACGGTGGTCGTGTTCGACAACCTGACGCACACGGCCGTGATCGCGGCCCAAGATCCGGCGGAGATCGAGCGCGCCGAGCACGATCTCTCGCATGCCACCACGCTGCGGCTGATGGCGCCGCCCGATCCGCAGGCGCTGCCCAACGACGTGCACGTGAACATGAGCGACGCGGAATACTGCCGCGCCGTCGAACGCGCGAAAGAGTACATCCGCGCGGGGGACGCCTTTCAAATCGTGCCCGCGCGCACTTTTTCTACCCCCACCGACGGCGCGGACCCGTTCGATGTCTACCGTGCGATGCGCGTGCTCTCGCCCGCCCCGTACATGTATCTCTTGGAGTTGCCGGAACGCGACGGCGCATCGGCAGTGGCGATTGCGGGGGCGAGCCCCGAGACGCTGGTGCGCGTCGAGAACAAGCGCATCACCCTGCGTCCGATCGCCGGTACGCGTCGTCGCGGGCGGAGTCCGGAAGAAGATCAAGCCTTCGCCGAAGAAATGCTGGCGGACCCCAAAGAGCGCGCCGAGCACGTGATGTTGATCGATCTGGCGCGCAACGATGTGGGGCGGGTGTCCAAGTCGGGCACGGTGCGCGTGCCGCTCCACATGAGCGTGGAGAAGTACAGCCACGTGATGCACATCACGAGCGAAGTCGAGGGCGAGCTCGCGCCGAACTTGGGGCCGTGGGACGTGATCCGCGCCACCTTCCCCGCCGGCACGTTGAGCGGCGCGCCCAAAGTGCGAGCCATGCAAATCATTCGTGAACTCGAGCTCCGCCCGCGTGGCGCGTACGGTGGCGCGATCGGCTACGTCACCCGTGGCACGAGTTTGGATTTGGCGATCGCTATTCGCACCGTGGTGATGCAAGACGGTCGCTTCGAAGTGACGGCCGGCGCCGGCGTCGTGGCCGACAGTGTGCCCGAGCTCGAAGCCAAAGAAACCCGCAACAAAGCTCGCGCCGCTCTGTCGGCGATCTCCGCCGCGCGCCGCCGCTGAAAACCGACCATGCCCCTGAGTGACGAAAACGCGTTCGGCGTTTTAATCGGCTATTTTGCGATCGAAGACGACGAGTACCGCCTGGAGCCCGACGAATTCGCGGCTCGCTTCTGCGAGTTTCGCGCCGCCCTGCGCGGCTGCGTGGAGACCTTTCCCCTCGCGCAAGCCGGCATCGCGCGCGAGCTCGGCCACGCGTTGTACATCGAATTCGCGGACGGTGAGCAGCTCGAAGATCCGATCGCGTGGATCAAACTCGTGCGCGCGCGTCTCAAAGCGCTCGATCTCGCGAGCGTGGGCGTGCTCAGCCACGGTGGCCGGTGGCAAGCCGAACCCGCAGAACCCGCGCCCCCCAGCGTGAGCGGCATC
>Ga0247757_10000887_pt1 | contig 22411 bp, 16 predicted proteins | sample UWRJL126311R4_FD_180929 | JGI IMG/M metagenome (GOLD analysis project Ga0247757, IMG submission 180929) | Plant litter microbial communities from Arlington Agricultural Research Station in Wisconsin, United States - UWRJ-L126-311R-4 | ecosystem: Environmental > Terrestrial > Plant litter >...
TTTCGTGTATCCATCTTGCCACCAGTTCTTTTCCTGAACCGTTTTCGCCCGTGATCAATACACGCGCTTCGGTAGGCGCTACTTTTTCAATGGTGTCTTTGATTTTGTTGATGCCTTCACTTTCACCGATCATCTCCTGCACCCTGGATACTTTGCGTTTCAGCACTTTTGTTTCTTTTGCCAGCGTGTTGCGATCCATCGCATTGCGCAAAGTGATCAGCAGGCGGTTGAGATCCGGTGGTTTAGACACATAGTCGAATGCGCCTTTCTTTACTGCATCAACAGCTGTTTCGATATTGCCATGACCGCTGATCATGATCACCGGCACCTCCGATCCGGAAGCGGTTACTTTTTGCAGGAACTCGATCCCATCCATTTTGGGCATCTTGATATCGCAGAGCACGAGATCAAAACTGCCTGCGCTGAACTTTTTCCAGCCTTCTTCTCCATCGGGCGCTTCATCTACAGTAAAACCTTCATTACCCAATATGTCTTTAAGTACGTTACGGATCGATTTCTCGTCGTCAATCACCAGTATGTTTGGCATAGCGAATATTTATTCGTTGCTAAGATAAAAGAAGTTAAAGGTATAGCGCTACAGCGAATTCGTTAAGAATATGCCATTAAAACGCCAGTTGAAGTCCTGCAAAGAAATTCCTGTCGGCCGCCGGGTTATAATACCGCTTGCCTGCCGCATTGATATCATTGCCCAGACTGTATAGTTCGTTCAACAGGTTATCGATCCCAACAAAAACATGCCACTGCTTTTTGTCACCGCTGCGATAACCCATTTTAACCTGCACCAGGTGATAAGGATCTGCATACGCATCATTTGCATCTGTGAGCGGCAGCGAGGATGTTTGGTTATAAGAAAGAGCCAGGTACCAATGATCCCTCACCTGCAGGTCAACCCCTGCCAGCCAAACATCGCGTGGCACACCGGTAAGTGCATTGCCGGAATAATCAACTGCTCCCTGCTGGTACGCTATAAACCGGTAAGGCTGGTAACTATAACTGCTCCATATATTCAAACCGCTGAAGAAGGAAGCTTTGTGTGTTATTACATTATACCGGATCATTGCCTCGATACCATGCTGACTTGTTTCGCCCGCATTCACAAAATATTCTGCGCCCTGTGCATTGTTTCTCCTGACGATGGCATTATTGAGATTGAATGCGTAAAAAGCAAGATCGAACAACAGTTTGTGCTGCAGTAATTCTCCCTTAATGCCTGCTTCATAATTCCATCCATATTCCGCTTCCAGGTTTCCATAAAAATTACCATCTGATGGGCGTAACTCCGCAAGCGCAGGCGGCGAAAATCCTTTGGCTGCCAGCACGTATACGCTGACATCATCCACCAACTTATACGAAACAGCTATACGCGGGGTGAACACAGCGCTGATATCTTTTGTGTTGAACACCGATGCAGGATCGGTGGTACGGCGGTAATGGTATTGTTGGTTATTGATACTGAACCCTGCGGTAATATTCCATCGCTTACCGGGTGTATACTGCGCCTGTGAAAATAAGAACCACTGGTTGGCAAACACATCATCTTTGAACTGCGTATTACCAGCTGTGCCGCCATTGTTATCATAGTTGTTGATCAACGAACGGTTGTACAACCATTCAGCACCATTTACCCATTGAAAATGTTTTCCCTTCCATTCGAGCTGTGTTCCGATACCAGTATTATTTTCATTCCTTTTTTCATAATTGGTGATGAATGGATTGAGGAATCCCGTGGTATTGGCCATCAGGAAACTGCGCAATGAGAGCGATCTACCCAAAGTTGCCGTATGTTGCAATCCACCAAAAACAGTTTTGTTGGCGATAGATGCCTGTTGTTGTACCGCTCCGGGTAGTGCGCCTGCGGGTTGTCTTGCCAAACGGGGATTGGATTGCATCTGCGCCAACGTAATACCACCCGGTGTTTGGTAAAAGAGATCGGAATAAAACAGCAACCAATGCAGTGCCTGTTTTTCATCCGACCAGCTACCCTGCCATTTGACAATATCCCGCCTGCTGGCACATTGCTGCCTGTAGCCACTGGATTGCTGATGCGATTGCTGCAATTGCGATACAAAGCTCTTCTCTGTATAAGTCCATCCCAATTGTTCCTGGAACAACCCATAGGAACCCGCAGTCAATCCCGCCGTAAAATGATTTTCCGGTTGTGCAGGTTGGTTCAATGATGATTTCAATAACAGTACACCGCCGGTTCCTGCGCCATATACACTTGCTGCAGGTCCTTTGATTATTTCGGAACCGGTTAGCTGGTTCATATCAACCAGGTTCAGGTACGTATTGCCACCGGCGTCTGACAAAGGAATTCCGTTCCAGTATACTTTGATATTACGGACACCAAAAGGAGAACGCAGCAGGCTGCCGCGGAACGACAGCCGGTAACTCGCCGGTGAACGCTCTTCCATTCTCACTCCCGGAATGGTATTAAACACGGGCACCAGCGATGTAGGCGCATACCGCTCCATTTCCTGGCGGCCGATGATGACCACTGCAGCAGGTACTGTTTTCCATTGTACACGGCTGCTGAATGCTTCTACGGTTACTGACTGTAAAGTATCGGTATTGTAAAAAGATGGAAGCGTATCTAACTGGCAAAAAGACAGGTTAACCAGGCATGTACAGATTAGTAAACAGAAGAGTTTCATCAACAATAAAGTTAGCAATAAAATGCAGGAGTTTTATTTCACGCAAAGGCTCCAAGGAAGCAAAGGCGCTAAGGAAAACTTTCCGCCTTTGCGTGGAACAAAAACAAAAGCCGTCCCGGATATCGGAACGGCTTTCGCAATATGCCTGTTACATTATTTCGTCATGTACATCACTTCTTTCACAAGTTTCACTGTTCGTGAAACATCGGGAATAGCCAGTGCTGCGAGGTTTGGCGCGTAGTGCATAGGAGCATCTGCGCTGGTGATGCGGCGGATAGGTGCATCCAGGTAGTCGAACCCTTCTTTCTGAATACGGTAGCTGATCTCAGAAGAAACAGAGGCAAATGGCCATTGTTCTTCTACGATCACCAGGCGGTTGGTTTTTTTCACGCTCTCAAGAATGGTTCTCCAGTCGAGTGGGCGGATGGTACGCAGATCGATTACTTCAGCGCTGATATTTTCTTTTTCCAGTTCAGCGGCGGCACCCAGTGCTACTTTCATCATTTTGTTGAAAGATACGATGGTTACATCGCGGCCCTGTTTCTTGATATCTGCTTTACCCAGCGGGATATAGTACTCTTCATCAGGCACATCGCTTTTATCGCCGTACATCACTTCACTTTCCATGAACATCACGGGATCTTTTTCGTAACGGATGGCTTGTTTCAGCAAACCTTTGGCATCATACCCATTGGAAGGCGATACTACTTTGATACCAGGTATATTGGCTAAATAACTTTCAAACGCTGTAGAGTGCTGGGCACCCAGCTGGCCGGCGCTACCGTTTGGTCCGCGGAAAACGATCGGGCAACCGATCTGGCCACCGCTCATCGCCAGCATTTTAGAAGCGGTATTCAGTATCTGGTCGAGGGCCAGTACTGCGAAGTTCCAGGTCATGAATTCAACGATGGGTTTCAGGCCATTCTGTGCGGCGCCAACTGCCACAGCGGTAAAACCCAGCTCGGAAATGGGGGTATCGATCACGCGTTTCTCGCCAAACTCAGCCAGCATACCCTGTGTAACCTTATAAGCACCATTGTACTCGGCTACTTCTTCACCCATGATCAGCACTTTATCATCCCTTCTCATCTCCTCATTCATGGCTTCACGTAAAGCCTCCCTGAAAGCAATAGAACGCATTGTATCGATTTTAATGAGCAGCAAAAATAGAAGATTCTGTGTTATGTTGAATGTTGAATTTTAAATGTTGACTATCAACTACCTGCAAGGAAAAAGCCCCCGGATACGCGGGGGCTTTTTCTTATTTTAATTCAACATATATCATTTAACATCCAACATAGCCTAAAACACGTTCCATCCGAAACTCGCGTAGAACAATCCACCGATCTGTGGACCGCCAAAACCGTTGCGGTAGTATTGGTTGAAGATATTGGTACCACCCACTTTGATGAGCGATTTGATTGCCGGGAACTTGTAGCTAACCATCGCATCAACCTGGGCCGCACTGGGTAATTCACCCACGGCAAATGTTCCTTCGTAGAGGAAAGCATCTGTCCAGCGGTACACAATGCTGAATCCAAAACGGCTGTCTTTACCAAAGCCGCTGTTGTTAAAGCTGATGTTTGTACGGTATTTGGGTGAGTTGAAATAAGACACAAATCCCGCAGGGAGATCGCCGATCTCATCATGGTACAGGTTAGCGCCAACAGAGTAGTTTTTAGGTAATAACCATTCCAATGAAGCGCCCCATCCGCTGGTATGTACATCGCCGGGAGTGTTCACGGAAATGCTGTAACCGATGCGTTTGTTGGCATCCAGCAGGTTGAAATAATCGGCTGGGGCAGTTATCTGTGTTTTTGACTGCAGCGCATTTACGCTACTCAGGAAATCGCGGTAAGTAGCCCAGTAAGCATATACGTCGATCAGTAATTTTTTATTGATCAAGCCTTTATAACCCACCTCAAAAGATTGGCTTGACTCGGCCTTGAACTCACCGAATGTCTGTGGCACCAGCAATGCCGGGTTAGGCGCGCCGGCCTGTGCACTGGCACCAAATGCCTGTACGCTTGCAGGTGTATAAGCCGGGTTTGTACCGAATTTGTAGAAATCACGCAGTTGTGGCAAACCACCCATCAGCCTGGTACCACCACCGATGGTCAGGTTGATCCACTGGTTCTGGGTAGTGGGGAAACGGTAAGCCTGCTGGTACGACATACGGATGTTATGGTCCCTGGCCAGTTTAACCACCGCAGTAGCTCTTGGGGTAAAGCGGCCTTTGAAATTGGTATTCTTGTCGTAACGACCGGAAACCGACAGTTTCAGCACATCATCAAAAAATCTTTTTGATAATTGCGCATAAGCACCGGTTTCGTCGATCTTGATAGGACCTGCTGTATCAGCAAAGATGGTTCCCTGTGAATTAAGCAGGTAGCGACGGAAGCTGGCACCCACCAGGAATTCTGCGCCGGCTTTTGCCAGACCCAGGTCTTCAGTCAGGTTATACTGTCCTTCAAATACATTCAGTCTCGATTTATCGAGGAACAGTCCACCACCTTGTGAAATAGAGGTGGAAGCCACTTTCTTGAACATTTCATTGGTTCCGAGATAGCCGGTTGGTCTGCCCTGGTCGGCTATACCGCGTGATGAATTATGGGCATCGATATTGGCAACGCCGTTTGAACGATAGTTCACATAGGCCGTCATATAAGTAGGATACCAGGTAGTGCTCGGCTTCCATGCTTCGTTGAACAAACGGGTTGTAATGGTTGCATTGAAAGTTCCGCCCGCATTTTCATGGGTAGTATAAGCACGCACAAACCAGTTCCTGCTTTTCAGCTCAAATTTGAACTGCGCCATACGCAGGTCTTTCAATGAATAACGGTCGCTACCAGTGTATACGCTGTTACCTGTACCAAAATTGGCTTCAAAAGAAGCTTCTGTTTTATCGGTCAGTTTGTAGTGCAATGAACCACCTAATTTAAAATTGATGGTGGTTGGATTGATCACATCTCTCTCATCATACCCGGTACGGCTCACATACTGGTTATTGAAATAGTTACGGCTGGGAGCTGATCCATAAATGAAAGGCGAGAGACCAGCTGCTACCAACGCACCAGCACCAGCATTGGTAAGAAAGGTGTTAAACCCGGCAAGATTCAAAGACGGGTTTGCACCGAGGTACCCATAAAAAGTAGCCAGTGCCGCAGGTGTAAGTCCTGCTGCCGCACCCTGGGCCAACGCAGTAGATGCGATACCGCTCATATTCTGAGAAGTTTCATCACCATATACGTTCACACCGTCATAGTTAGGATCTGAAGTACGTGTACCGCCGGTTACACCACCATTGGGAGCAGGTGCTCCGGGAGTAGGCGGACGCAGGTAATTCTCTGTCTGGTTAGCCAGCCAATCCTGTGCCTGTACATATTGTGCATTGATCTTATAAGCAAATTTCTGGGAGATCTGTTTAGCCCAACGAACACTCCAGTCGTAGTAAGCCGCCATATTGCGCTGGTAATTGTCAACATGGTTAGCACCCGCCTTGATCTGGAAACTCAGTCCCTGGTATTTGAAGGGGCTTTTGCCATTAAGCAATACTGTTCCGTTCATACCACCCGAGCCATACAGGGCAGAAGATGCGCCGGGAAGCAGTTCCATGCTTTCCACATCCAGTTCTACCAGACCTGCCACGCTACCTACGGAGAAGTTCAGACCGGGGGCCTGGTTATCCATACCATTCACCAGCTGGTTAAGCCTGGGGTTACCATTGGTATTAAAACCGCGGGTACCTACGCTGCGGAAAGTAAGGCTACCGGAAACCACGTCCACACCCTTGAGGTTGGTCAACATATCATAATAGTTGGTAGCCGGTGTAGAACGGATAGCTGCCGGCCCGATCCTTTCGATGGATACGGGCGATTCGAGTATGCGTTCCGGAACACGGGAAGCAGCCACAACCACCTCATCGCCCAGTGTAAAAGAAGGGTCAATATCTACATTAACTACCTGGTTATCAGTAGTAACCGACACCTCTTTGTTAGCATATCCCACCGACGAAAACACGAGGGTAAAAGGAAGTTTTTGTATCGTAGAGAATTTGAATTGCCCTTTATCGTCAGTAAAAGTACCTGCAGTACCGTTTTTAATGGTAACAGATACCGCAGAAATCCCCTCCCTGCTTTTACTGTTTTTGACACTACCTGTAACGGTAGTCGTCTGTTGTGCTGAGGCCTCGATGCACAGTATTGTACAAATAGCCAACAACCCAAACTGGGTGAAGAATCTTCTCATAATAGCAAGTTTTAAATGATCTTAACTAAAAATAGCATTTGTTAGTTTGATATGAAAATATAATTTGTTCACAAAGAAACGTTTCCTGTTGAGAAAAAGTATCTGTGTTAGCCCTTATTTATCAATGCGGTATATAATTTTGGGTATGGATTTTCAATTCCCTTCCCAAACCGGCATATACCACGGAAAAGTGCGCGATGTGTACAGCATACAGGATGACTGGCTGGTGATGATCGCCAGCAACCGTATTTCTGCTTTTGATGTGATCCTTCCACGGCCCATCCCTTATAAAGGACAGGTGCTGAACCAGATTGCTGCTTATATGCTCGAAGCCACCAGGGATATCTGCCCCAACTGGCTGGTAGATGTACCCGCCCCCAATGTATCGATCGGGAAACGCTGTGTGCCATTCAAAATAGAAATGGTGGTACGTGGTAACCTTGTAGGACATGCATGGCGTACCTATAACAGCGGCACCAAAGAATTGTGTGGTGTGGCCATGGCCGATGGATTAAAGGAAAATGATTTCTTCCCCAGCCCGATCATCACTCCTTCTACCAAAGCGGCGGAAGGGCATGATGAGGATATTTCAAAAGAAGCCATCATTGAACAGGGACTTGCATCGGCGGCAGATTGGGAGGTGCTGGAGGATTATACAAGACGTTTATTCGAAAGAGGCAAACAGATCGCTGCCAGGCAGGGATTGATACTGGCGGATACCAAATATGAATTCGGTAAGATCGGAGACACCATCTACCTCATGGATGAGGTACATACGCCCGATTCAAGCCGCTATTTTTATGCAGATGGTTTTGAAGAAAGGCAGGCCAGCGGCGAAAAACAGAAACAACTGAGTAAAGAGTTTGTGCGCGAATGGCTGATCGCCAACAATTTTATGGGCAAAGAAGGCCAAACCGTTCCCGCCATGAGCGATGAATGGATCGACACCATCAGCAAACGCTATATTGAACTGTTTGAAAAAGTAACAGGGAAAGCTTTTGTGCCCGAACAATTGGATGATGCAACACTGCAACAGAAAGTTACCGATGCTTTGGTTAAACTCAAGGCGGTCTAGAAGAATATCGAACAAGGAACAAGGAATGTCGAATATCGAATGGGATTAAGAAATAAGAGGGGAAATTACATTATTCATTCAAAATTCTCATTCCGATCGATATTCGATATTCCTTGTTCCTTGTTCGATATTCCCTACTGTTTTTTGTTCGATATTCTTATTCTTGGACGCAATCGCGCTTTGCTTTTGTTGAAGATGTTCTGGCCATTCTCGATTCCTTTCCGTATTTCCTTTTGTCTTTCTACCGGCATGTGTAAGGTATCTTTGCATGCTTCGCTGCAACATCCTTCCATTTTTGCGGCGCAGTCATCACATTGGATGAAGAGCAGGTGACAACCGTTGTTTTTACAGTTGGTATGTACATCACAGGGTTTGCCGCATTGGTGGCAGTGGGCGATCACATCTTCGGTAATCCGCTCTCCCAGCCTGTCGTCAAACACAAAATTTTTACCAATGAATTTGCTGGGCATTTCCTTTTCTTTGATCTGTTTGGCGTAGTTGATAATGCCGCCTTCGAGATGAAATACATTTTTGAATCCGCTGTGCAGCATAAAAGCGCTGGCTTTCTCGCAACGGATCCCGCCGGTGCAGTACATGATGATGTTTTTTTCCTCATTACCTTTCATCATATCCACTGCCATAGGTAACTGTTCACGGAATGTATCGGAAGGAAGTTCGATCGCGTTTTCGAAATGACCCACTTCGTATTCGTAATGGTTACGCATATCGATCACTACGGTGCCGGGATCTTTGAGCAGTTCATTCATCTGTACAGCATCTACATACCTTCCTTTTTTCTCCATGCTGAAGGATGCATCTTCAATTCCATCGGCAACGATCTTATCACGCACTTTGATCTTCAGCACCCAAAAACTTTTGCCATCATCATCTACCGCGATGTTCAATCTGAGTCCGTTCAATTCGGGTATGCTGTAAAGAAATGTTTTAAATGCTTCCAGGTGATGCGTGGGAACACTGATCTGTGCATTGATCCCTTCTTTGGCTATATAAATACGACCGAACACCTGTATCGTGTTCAACGATTTGTACATGGTATCCCGGAACTCCTGCGGGTTCTGAATCGCGAAATACTGGTAAAAACTGATGGTAGTGCGGGAGAAATCCTCCTGGTATAAACGTTTCTTCAACTCCTCGTTGGAAACGCGGTTGTGTAATACGGGCATGTTTGTTCCATTTCTGACATCTCCGCTAAAGCGGAAATATTCCAATTATTAAAAGGAGCCACTTGCAGGGTGGCCAAAATTTCGCCTCAAAGTTATCGCGGATTGAGGGATTTTGGATAAGATTTATGGGATTTGCGCGCAAAGGCGCAAGGGCGCGGTTTTTTGGGTAACTACAAACTTCGTTAACTCACTGCGTCTTAGCGCCTTTGCACGCAATACCCCTGCGCACCAATCCTCTAAATCATACCTGAATCCCTGAAATCCGCGCTCAAAGGTCATCCAAAGGAAGCGATATCCTAAACCCGCCCGGTCTGCCGCCACCATGCTCGAATCCCTGTACAAAATCAACACGCAGTATTTTCAGGATATTCTCGATACCGAATAAGAATTCATAATAGTTGGTATTGTTGTTCACATACAAACCATTGGCGCCTACCACAAAAAAGCAATTCAGCTTTTTGAATCCAGGTATTTTGTTGCTCAACAAACCATTGAGGTGATACTCTACATGGCCGGTTGCCTGGAAACTGGCGGTATTGCTGTAACCGTAATAAGTCATCGCCTGGAAACCGGTGCGGTAATTTGTAGAAAGGATCGTTTGATTACCCATGTAGTGCTGGTAATCGGGTGTGAATGTTTTTTTGTTCTCGAGGAACCCACCGATCCCGATATTATAGTTAAGCAGACCTGCGAGTTTCAGGTTGAGGTCATCACTGATATTGAGCCGCCACCGGGTATAATCCACATCACTGCCAAACAATCCTTTGATGCCTTTGGTGATGCTGGCACTGATCACAGGGTATTTGGAACCAACGCTGAATTTCGCATCAGGTAACTCGATATAATTGGCGCCGGGTCTCCAGGTAATACCAATTGTTAACGCAGAAGACTGATGTGGTACGATATTGCCCGTATCCAATCCGACAGGATAATTGGGTGTGAATGCTTTCTCAGGAAACTGCTTCCATGAAACCATATCCGCCAGGTTGTTCAACGGTTTACGATCCTGGAACTGGAAGCCAACACTTGCATTGATACCATTGCCTAACCCCGTGCTATATCCCAAACGGAAAAATGCGGCTTCGTAGATCTTCATGTAATTGCTCTTGCGCAACAATGTCGTCAGTGTATTCAGACTTTCAGAAATAGGATTGTCGTTATTAAACTGAAACACTTTACTCCCACCTGCAAAACTGAAATTCTTAACGTACTTCTTACCAAAGACATAGTTACCCGACAGTGATGGATTGAAATGCGTGTTGGCAAATCCATAGCGTAGTTCAGGTCGCAATACCAATGCACGCCGGCCTTCCCATCTTTTCGAATAGGTTGCCAGGAACGACATTTCGCCACCCTCCACTGTATTATATCCAAGCGTGCTCAGGAAGGATTTGTAACTGAAATACTGTTTTGATCGCGTAAAACTAAAACTCTGTCCACCAACGATCAATCCCAATGGCTGAAATTTATTTCGTTTCCTGTCGAGTGAATCCTGGTAATGCGGGTCTTGTCGCAGGGTTTCAAGACTGTCCTTTTTATGATAGTCTTTTACTTCTTCCACCAGCAAAGGAACGGGGCGGATACTATCCCAATAAGCTTTTGGTTTTTTATTGGCGCTGTCGAGGAATTTAAAAATGGTATGATCAAAGTATTTTTTAGCGAATACCGGGTTCAGATCAAACTTATCATATACCTGTACAAAACTGCCAAAGAAATTAAACCCGAGTATTCCGCCGGAGAGATAGATCACCTGGTTTTTGATCACCCAGTTTTGTTGCAAGGGTACGAACAACTGTTGCAGCTTTACTGTATCCAGTAATTGCATTTGCTGTTTTTTCAACAGCAGCAGATCGGCACTCTGAATGCGCCACTCGTCTTCCACGATGGTAATATGCCCGGAGAAGACGGGTTCATAATTTCGTTTGGGTATTATGCGTATACGGCTGATCTCTTTCCCGTTTTCAAAAAAAGAACCTTCGAATTTATAGCGGTAAAAATTCAGCGCATTGTCTGCTATAGGTGAGATAAATCCGCGTGGATTTAATTCATCTCCCATGTCGATCATGTTCTCATAAAGTGAAATAATAGATGGATCAGAAAAACCAAAACTATTGCTCCTGCCGCTCACACGCGAAGAAATGACTTCCACTTTCTGCTTACCTCCTTCCTGGACAGAAAACTTCGCGACAGATTCAGACAGGAAGATCATTTTTCTTTTGCTGGTATCGCCGTCCTGGAAATCCACTTTCTTACCTAATAACCTGTCGGGGTAATCGCGGGTTTGCAGTTGTCCTTTCAGGTATACTTCGCACTGGAATGACCTGAGCTGTTTCAGGTGTGTTTCTCTTTTTTCAATGGCTTTGCGTATGATGGCGTATGCAGGGTCTTCGCCTCCGCTTTTCACCAGCACTTCTTTCAGATCGTATTGTTGGGGCTCGAGCTGGAAGTCTATCGTTTGATCAGCCTTGCCTGCGGTCAATTTTTTCTCGATCGTTTGATATCCTATGTACTGGCATACCAGTGTGTATTCGCCCGGAGCCAGTTGTAGCTGGTATTTTCCCTGGTTGTTTGCTGAAACCCCTTGTGCGGTTCCCTTGACCAATATAGATGAATAAGGAAGTACCGTTCCGCTTTTCTGGGTGATGGTTCCGCTGATGGTAGCTGCATAGCCGCTAAGGCTGATCAAAGCAGTGAGGAGCAGGAAGAGTTGCTTACTCATAAGTTTAGGTTACCATGAAAGTAAGCAGCAATCGGAAGGCGTAAAAGCAGTTGCTATAGTTTAACGATTTCTTACCAGCCTTCAAACTACCTCGATCTGGGTCGTTTGCGCATAAAGCTACCCGTCATCGCTGCCAGTCCGCTAACCAACCCGCCTACAATACCTGTTACCAGGATCAGTACAAGATAGGATCCGCCTAATGGCAGTATCTGCGCAACTTTCACGGCAAGAACATGTTCATTAGCTGCATCTATCACTGCCGCCATCCCTGCCCATAGCAAAAACAACCCAAGGAACCCGGAAAGAAAGGCCTTTCCCGCTTTCTGGTGTACAGCCACCGCTACGATCAGCGAGGTAAATACAAAACTCCACCAGGGAAGCGCACTATAAAGGCCGGTTACATAAGCCAGGAAGGCGGTGAGTATAATGGCGACAAATATTTTCATGGTTGTTTATTTAATTTGATTCTTTCGGCCACCAACGGTTGTATTAATTGCTATGTGCTCTTTTCTTTCCTTATGTATCTATGTGTTGAAAAAAATAAACACATAGGCTAAGCATGACTGAACGTTATATGCCATTTCATTTTATCACTTTTCGCTGCAGCTTCCTTCTGGAGGAATACGATGCGATAGTATTTTCCAATTGCCCAGTTGTCTATAAACATGTCGTAATATTTACTGCCGGGATTACCGCTTTGTCCGCCCGGGTAAATGCCATACGCTTCAATCTCATCCGTCAAATGCACGATCATGCGCCAGCTTGGCCCATGCGTTTCTTTTGTTGCATTGATCATATGCGATCCGCCACCGATGGGCAGGTGCAAACGGCTCAACGCGGGAAGCCGTAATAAATGGTTCACTTTTGTGTCTTTAAACCTGCCCCAGGCCAGGCTGTTCTTATTCTCGAGATAATGCAGGTTAACTGCCGCTTTCTTAACAGCCGCCATTACGTCCTCCTGGATGCTTTCTGTTTTGTCTTTTGTGAGCACATTATCGGCAAAAGCATAACTGGAATCTTTCAGCAAACTCTCCAATAAAGTAGAAGGCTCGGGCCAGGTCATTGGCAATTTGTTCCGGCTGTATTCATCACCCCATATCGCTGTTTCCACACTATCCCAGATGCATTTGAATATGGTGGCGCCTTTTTCATTCGTATCGCAACGCAGGTTCCAGTTGCGCATCATGTCTACATATTTCTTCTCTTCTTTAGTGAGCCCTGTATCGTCAATATATTTCAGCAGTACCGGCCGGGCCATCTCTGCAAATACATTGAAGTTCTCGGTCTGCATGCGCTGCATATCAGCCGGAGTGCTATTGTTCATCCCTGATAATATCCTGTTGATGATTACACCACGGTATACAGGAAAATTATTGGCTGCACCGAGATAATAAGGATAAGTGTCATCGGTTGACATCTGGTTGGCGCTGCTCACAAAACCTCGTGCCGGATTCTTTATCATCGGGTTTTCCGTATTCGGAATATACCCCTGCCACATGTAAGCACTATCTGTACCGGGCATGATAAAATCGCCCTGGCGTTTCCAGCGCGCTACAAAATCACCTTGCTGTTTGATGGCGATATCTCCTGATTTGCTCGCGAATACAAAGTTTTGTCCTGGATATGCCCACAATGCGGTTGCAGCGATATAATCGTCATAGTTGTGTGCCCGGTTGAGCTGGTAAAATGTTTTTAATCCATGTCCCTGGTCGTGTGCAGACCATTTAACGGCCAGGTATCTTCCTTCGGTACTTACGTTCTTATACGAACGGTCATACATCACCGGTCCAAAAACCGTCATTGCGATATCTTCGACCTTATCTGGTTTGCCTTTGACCTTGATGGTTTCTTTGCGATGTTCCGCTTTTACCCAGGCATTATTGAACCAGTACTCCGACATAGTAGTATCCCTGAATTTGATCTCATAATAATCGATCACATCCCTGCCGGCATTGGTCACACCCCATGCGATGCTGTCATTAAACCCAATAATTACTGCCGGTGATCCGGGGAAGCTGGCACCATACGTATTGTGTGTTGGCGTATTGATCTGCACTTCATACCAAAGCGATGGAAGATTCAATCCCAGGTGCGGATCATTACAGAGAATTGGCCGGCCACTACTGGTTTTGGATCCTGCCACCGCCCAGTTGTTACTGCCATTGTCTTTATCGGGCATCACTGCCGCATCAACACTTGATGCGGTGATCGTATTGCTGAAATACCCCGTATCCGCAACTGCAGGCGCTTTGGGAACGATGGAAGGTTTTGCATAGACCGTTCCGCGGGGAATAATGGGATCAAGGGAATCTACGGTATTCGGGAAAAGTTTGTCAAAATCAACATACCCAAAATAATTTTTCGCGTTGGTCATCTGGAGATCACTCACAGCACCCCGGCCTGTGAGGTCATACGACATATACATCAGGAAGAGATAGGTTTTGAAAGGCGACCATGCTTCAGGTTTGTAGTCGAGCAATTTGTATTCGAAGGGCAATTGTTCCGGTGACAAAGAACTGATATAGGCATTTACACCATCAGCATAAGATTGCATGCCGGCTTTCATCTCCGGATCATTTTCAGCATTGGCCATGATGCGTTCTGCACCATATACCATTCCCAGCCTGCGAAAGAACTGGTCAATACCCAGTCTCTCCTCACCCACTATCTCGCTCAAACGGCCGGCTGCCACATGGGTTTGAAACTCCATCTGCCATAAACGGAACTTTGCGTGAATATATCCCTGTACATAATAGGCATCCGCGTCGTTATCGGCGTAGATATGCGGTACCAGGCGTTCATCCATGTACACATCCACCTTGCCTTTTACTCCGGGCAATTTGATATCAGCATTAAAATCTGCATTTGCCGGCTCTGCATTCTGCCAGAAACCCTGTTGCGGCGAAAGGAAAAAACCGAGTCTTGGTGTCTTGCCGTTGCCCGCAGGCAGTTGCCTGTCGAGTGCAAACACAAGAGCAGCGGTAAGTATGCCCGATACCAGGAAAGGAATAATTCGCATAGCAGCAAGTATTAGAACTGGAAAAATAATTAATAATTAACAATTAATAGCGACTAATTAGACTTGTTGAAACGCGCAATCATATTGATTATCATTAGGATATAAACTACCCATCCACTTCAATTATTCATTATTAGTTATCAATTACTAACTAATTTTGCCGCATGAAGCAATTCGCTGTTCCTAACATCTACCGCAGCTTACTGATCAGTGCCATTAAACAGCAACGCAAACAGCAGGATAAACTGAAAAAAGATTTCAGTCCTACGCTGCTCAACCTGGGGCCATTACAGATTTATCTCGCCCGCCATTTTGGGTTTTGCTATGGAGTAGAAAATGCCATTGAAATTGCTTTTAATACCATCGATGAGAATCCGGGTAAACGCATTTTCCTGTTAAGTGAAATGATCCATAATCCTCAGGTAAATGCTGATCTCGCAGAACGGGGTGTCCGTTTCCTGCAGGATACTTATGGTAAACAACTGATCTCATTTGAAGAACTGCATGCCGATGATGTGGTGATCATCCCCGCATTTGGTACCACACTGGCAATAGAAAAGCTATTGACCGATAAAGGCATTGCCATTTCCCGCTACAATACTACCTGTCCGTTTGTTGAAAAAGTATGGAACCGCAGTGAACAGATCGCGCAGAAAGGTTACAGTATTGTTGTACACGGGAAACCCAGGCACGAAGAAACGCGGGCAACATTTTCCCATGCTTCGGTGCATACGCCTACCGTGGTGGTAAATGATATGGCAGAAACAATTGAGCTGGGTAAATATATTACCGGCGAAAAACAAGCTGACCAGTTCTATGCCGAATTTGCAGGACGTTTCTCGGAAGGTTTTGATATTACCCGCGATCTGCAAAAGATCGGCGTAGTAAACCAGACCACGCAATTGGCAAGTGATACGCAGGCTATTTCCGATTACCTGAAGGCAACCATCGCTTCACACTATGGTTTAAACGGAACCAATATCGGTGAGAGATTTGCCGATACACGTGATACACTTTGTTATGCTACCAACGATAACCAGACTGCTGTTACCGGTATGCTTACAACGCCAGCCGATATCGCGATCGTGATCGGTGGCTACAACAGCAGCAACAGCTCACATCTTGTAGAGCTCTGCGAGGAGAAGCTCACAACCTATTTTATCGATTCAGCGGATCGTTTGCTCGACGCCAACAAAATAGAAGACCGGAACTGGCGTACCAAAGAACTAACGGTTAAACAAAATTATCTTCCTTCGAAAACACCATCGCGCATCCTGATCACCAGTGGTGCCAGTTGTCCGGATGCAGTCGTGGAAAAAGTGATCCAAAAGCTCGCCGGTTTTTACAACGTGGAAGACAACCTGGAAGAAACCAGCCAGCAGATCCTTCAAACGGTATAATGCATAACTTTAAGGAGTCATTAATCTGGTCTTCTTAACTGCTGATCATGAAAATTCAAAGAACAGATTCTTCCAATGCTGCATTCCAGCAACTTGTTGCGCAACTCGACGCAGAATTAAGTGTTGTAGATGGAGAGGAACATGCATTTTATGCACAGTTCAACAAGATCACACTGATCAAACACGTGATTGTTGTGATGGAGAACGAAGCACCTGTGGGCTGCGGCGCCATTAAGGAATTTGATCCGGTTTCGATGGAAGTAAAGCGAATGTATGTACCACCCTCCCTTCGCGGGAAAGGCATCGCTGCTATTGTTTTGCGGGAACTGGAAAAATGGGCCAAAGAACTGAATTACACAAGATGTGTGCTGGAAACAGGCGAGCGGTTGCCGGCAGCTATCGCGCTCTATAAAAAAGCCGGTTATCATATCATCCCCAATTACGGGCAATACATCGGCGTAGAGAACAGTGTTTGTTTTGAGAAAACACTTTGAATTGCTATATTCATAGACGATTCAATCCTTTTTTATGCGAGCGACCAAAACTATCCTGGCCATCTTTTTTTTGTTGTTGATCAACAACTGCGTTTTCGCGCAAGCCGACAATCCCAAATACAATAAACACCTGGCAGACTCACTCGGAGGCGATGATTATGGAATGAAAAAATACATACTGGTCATCCTCAAGTCCGGACCAGTGGAAATCACAGACAAAAAGAAAAGAGATAGCCTGTTTGCCGGTCACCTGCAAAATATTGTCAGGTTAGCCAGCATCGGCAAACTGGTTGTCGCAGGCCCTATGGACCGCAACGATAAGAACTACCGTGGTATTTTTATCCTGAACGTGAGTACAGCGGAAGAAGCACGTAAATTATTGGCAACTGATCCCACCATCGAAGCAAAGCTGTTGGATGCGGAGATTTACGGTTGGTATGGATCAGCAGCATTACCTATGTACCTGCCCGCTTCGGAAGCTATCGAAAAGAAAAAGTTTTGAAGTAGCCAAATACAACGCGTATGAAAGCAACAAGCATCAAAAAAACAGTTCGCAAAAAAATTGCGAAAGCAGCTCCCACAAAAAAGACTGCGGGTACTTCAACAGCCAAAGCTTTCATAGAAAAACTGTACACCTACCGTTCCGCCGCAGAACTCAAAAAACACCAGCGCTTTTTTAAGTTCAGTGATGAAAAGCCATTAAAAGATGATGTGTTTATTGGAGTACGCATGGGACAGATCTTTGATCTCGCCAAGGAGTTTGTAGACATGGAACCTGCAGAGATCGAAAAGTTGATGGAAAGCGAAGTGCATGAAGTGAGGGTTGGAGGAATGAGCATCATGGGTAAACAGGCAAGACTCAAAAAGACATCACCTGAAAGATTAAAAGAGTTGTATCAACTCTATATAAGACGACATGACCGCATCAACAGCTGGGACCTGGTAGATCTTGCCGCACATTATGTAGTGGGACCTTATCTCGCAGATAAACCAAGAGGAGTCCTTTACAAACTGGCCAGATCCAAAGATCCCTGGGAGCGGCGGACGGCTATTTTAAGCACCGCACATTTTATCATGCGGATGAAAGAAACTGAAGACACTTTCAAACTGGCTGAGCTGATGATCAAAGAAAAAGAAGACCTGATCCAGAAAGCCATTGGCTGGATGCTTCGCACTACTACAGGCGTAAATAAAGCAGGACTGCTGCAGTTTCTCGATAAACACGCAGCCACGATGCCACGCCCCATGCTTCGCGCAGCATTGAAAACCTGGATAAAAAACAAAAGGACCGCTATATGCTGGCAAAAACCAACCGCCAATAATAGTTCTGCTCCCGTGCCCTCTGTGTCCTCTGTGCCTCAGTGTTGAAAAAAAACTGAGACACAGTTTCAACACTGAGGCACAGAGGACACAGAGGGCACGGAGATACATCAACATTTAAAAAATACATTATGAAAAAAGTAACAGGTATCGGAGGGGTCTTCTTCAAATGTAAAGACCCGGAAAAGATCCGCGAATGGTATAACACCCATCTTGGCATAGACGCAGGTCAATACGGCGCCAGTTTCGAATGGAGAGAAGAATCAGACAGCACCAAAAAAGGTTCTACCCAATGGACACCGTTTAAAGAGTCTACAAAATATTTCGAGCCTTCCACAAAAGAATTCATGATCAATTACCGTGTTGCCAACCTGGAAGAACTTGTAAAAGAACTCAGGCAACAAGGCGTAGAAATCATCGGCGAAATCCAAAGTTTCGATTACGGTAAATTCGCGCATATCGTAGACGTTGAAGGCAATAAAATTGAGTTGTGGGAACCGGCGGGAGAATGAATTCCAATTACGAAGTACGAAGTACGAGGGAGAGTTGTTGCAGGTTACGGGTTGACGGGTTACGGATTTTTTATAACATCAATACCAACTCCTAGCCCGTAACCAAAATACACGAATCATGGAAAAAAATATACCAATCGACGTAACAGGCATGCTGCCATTGATCGATCAGAAATTAATGGAGTTATTACGTTCATTGGAACCTGCAGATTGGCAAAAACCGACTGTTGCCAAATTATGGTCGGTAAAAGATGTTGCAGCGCATTTGCTGGATGGCAATATCCGCATCCTTTCCATACTTCGCGATGATTTCAGGGGAGAAAATCCTTCTATCAATAGCTACCAGGACCTGCTCGATTTTCTAAACGGGCTGAATGCTGATTGGGTAAAAGCGATGAAAAGGGTAAGTCCTGAAATGCTTATCCTGTTGCACGAACTGACTGGTCCTTTGTATTGCCGGTATTACGCCTCACTTGATCCGTTTGATAAAGCAGGCTTTGCAGTTGATTGGGCGGGTGAATCGGAAAGCAAAAACTGGATGCATATCGCCCGTGAATACACGGAGAAATTCCTGCACCAGCAACAGATCAGGGATGCTGTTGGCAAACCGGGTATCATGACCAAAGAGTTCTTCTATCCCTTCATCGATATTTTCATGCGCGCATTGCCACATACATTCCGGCATACGGCTGCAGCAACGGGAACATGTATTCAGCTGACCATTACCGGCGGGATTGGTGGTTCCTGGTTTCTTACCAGGCAAAATAATAGCTGGGATCTTGTGAAAGAAACCAGCTATCAGCCAGCAACGATCGTTGAACTGGCGCCTGATGATGCATGGAAACTTTTTTCCAAAAGCATCCGTGCCGAACAGATCAGCGATAAAATAAATATCCAGGGCGATCCACAACTTGCCGCTATTGCTTTGGGTATGGTATCAGTAATGGCCTAGCATTATCCCGGCAATACTTTCATTGCTTTCGGATCCCAATTGATGGCTTTTTTGGCGTCGCTGCTTGTATTACATAATAAAGCGGGGGCCGCTGCACGCAATCCAAAGGACGCATCTTCCAGTATCGGTTTACCGGTTCTGATGGCGCCAAAAAAATTGAGCATGTGGTCAAGTCTTGAATCATATCCCCTGGGCGCTTCAAAAACGATATCATTGTAGGTCTTTGTTTTTTTATCCTCCTCACTGTATTTCTCATTATATTCTTTCCGCAAAGAATCCTGCATTTCCTTCGTAAAACTTTCCATCGAATCATAACCGCCAATACCCGGAGCTACAGGTCGTTTGAAATGTTTGATCGTGATGCTGTTGCCTTTCACTTCAATCACACCTTCTGTACCAATCAAACGTGTGCCTGATCCACCACCTGCACCATCCGCAAGATTAACCCGCGTAAAGAACTGGAATGCCGGGTGATTCTCCGTTTTGGGATATTGCATGATACCAGTAACCAGGTCATACGCATCCCTGCCATCTTTCCAGTAATTCAATGCACCCAGTGCATATACCTGTTTGGGGCCTAGTGAACCTGTAATGGTATGCAGCCCTGTAAAATTGTGTACGAACAGGTCACCTGCTACACCGGTGCCATAAGCTTTGTAATTACGCCAATGGAAAAAACGAACGGGATCAAAAGCAACTTTTGGCGCATCGCCAAGAAACCTGTTCCAGTCGATTGTTTTCGGACTTGCATCAGATGGAATGGTATACTGCCAGGCCCCATTGGCAGAATTACGGTCTGTGTATGCTTCCGCGTAAGACAGATCACCGATAATGCCCTGCTTAAAATATTTCTGCGCTTCAAGAAACAGAATAGAACTCGCGCTTTGGCTTCCTACCTGCAATACCTTACCGCTTGCTTTCTGCGCTGCAATCACCGCATGACCTTCGTTAACATGATGCACCATGGGCTTTTCGCAATACACATGTTTGCCTGCTTTTAATGCATCGATGCTGATATGATCGTGCCAGTGATCACAGGTGCATACCAACACCGCATCAATATCTTTCCGGGCCAGTATCTCTTTGTAATTGCGTGTAACGAATATATCCTTACCCCATTTTTCCTTTGCTCTGTCAAGACGGCCCTGGTACAGGTCACAAACCGCCACAAGCTCCACATTGGGTACTTTCAGCGCTGTTTCTGTATCGTAATGTCCAATGATGCCTGAACCGATCAGCGCGATCCGGATTTTTTCCAATGAACTTTGTTTTTTCGCAGAAAAAATACTTTCAAAATCTATCCCCTCAGCAAAAGCAGGAAGGCCGAACAATAAAGTGCCTGATCCTCCCAGGGTACGGATAAATTTGCGTCTGGTAGTTGCCATAGTGGTCAATTTTTATTGTTATGGAATATACAAAACAAACTGCAGTAGTGCTAGTGTTTCAAGGGAACATTCATCAGCGCAAAACCAATACCCAGCCCGACACAGGCGGCAATCCCGCTCCCAGGGTAATCAGGTAATAATAGGTGGCTACACCCACAGGTTTCCCATTGAATTTTCCATCCCATTGTTTTTCCGAACCGACTGTGCTGAAAACAGCGATACCCGTTCTGTCGTAAACCGTCAGCTTCGATTCGGGATAAGTTTCAAGACCCGGAATCACCCATAGATCATTCACCCCGTCGCCATTGGGTGAAAAAGCGTTTGGTGGCAGTATCTTCTTAAACACTTTCACGGTCACATCATCTGTTGCAACACCACAACCAAGGTTGGAACTGGCGGTTAAGGTATAAGTAGTAATATCAACGGGACTGACGACAGGTGTTAGTGTATTACTTTGCTGGATGAACAGCGAGGGTGTCCATGCAAAACTGATCGCCGTTCCTGAAACAGTTCCATGCAGTGTAACCGACTCACCGGTAAAAATCTGTTGATCGCTTCCCGCATCTGCTTTGGGTTTCTTCCAGACATTCACCGTTGTAGCAGCGGTATCTGTACAACCGTACATATTTGTAACAGCTACTTTATAGATTGTCGTGTCAATTGGTGACGCTAATGGATGAGCTGAGATGGTATCAGAAAGCGCTGTTGCAGGAAACCATCTGTATTGACTGCCACCCGATGCATTTAACATCACCCCGCTACCTTCACAAATACTGGCGCTGCCGTTTACAACAGCTGTTGCCCCGGGGAATACGCGTAAATAAAAACTATCCGTTCCGGAACAGGATGCCGTTTGCATGGTCAACCGGTACAAACCAGAATCTGCATATTGAACCGGTGCGAAGCTGACACGGTCGGCTGTAGATGAAAACCCATTTGGTCCGAACCATTGATAGGTATACCCCGGATCAGCTATTACTTCCTGGTAAACGCCTGCACAACCTTTTACCTGCATTAACTGTCCTTTCGGCGCAGGCAGCACCTGTAGCGTAGTAATATTAGAAGACGTGCGACAACTTACCGATCCAAAATTCGCGCGTTCTACAATTGATACACGGTATTGGTATTTTCCGATGCCGGGTGATTTTAAAGTATAATTTACTCCCTGCGCACCGGTGATATCTGTCCAAGTTAACCCGCTGTCCCGGCTTTCCTGCCACTGCAATACCGGGTCTGTATAACCCGCAGAGTAGGTAGCCACAAAATTCAGATCGCGTTTATTGTTCTCGCAAAAACTGACATTACCAGATGGATCATTATCGGCGTATGCTTCTATTTTAGGGCCGCAGGGACGAAAAGTGATATCATCCAGCATCAAATCATTACCGCAACCTCCCTTGCTGTTATTGCGAATACGCAATACAACGC
>Ga0247757_10000888_pt1 | contig 22341 bp, 18 predicted proteins | sample UWRJL126311R4_FD_180929 | JGI IMG/M metagenome (GOLD analysis project Ga0247757, IMG submission 180929) | Plant litter microbial communities from Arlington Agricultural Research Station in Wisconsin, United States - UWRJ-L126-311R-4 | ecosystem: Environmental > Terrestrial > Plant litter >...
CCGCTTCCACATCTGGGACGGCGAGTGCCACGTCCACGCCGGCATCCGCCCGAGCGACATCGACACCGTGCGGGCCGCGCACCCCGGCGCCGACTTCCTCATCCACCCCGAGTGCGGGTGCTCCACGTCGGTCATGGAGTACGTCTCCGCGGGGGACATCGACACCACCGGCGTCCACATGCTGTCGACCGGCGGGATGCTCCAGTACGCCAAGTCGGCCGAGGCGGACTTCCAGGCCCCGGACGCGCCGTCCGGCCGCCGCACGGCGATCGTCGCGACCGAGACCGGCATGCTCCATCCGCTGAGGATGGCCGCCCCCGACGTGGACTTCGTGGCCGCCAACGAGCGGGCCGCGTGCGTCTACATGAAGATGATCACGCTCCCGAAGCTGCGCGACTGCCTGCGCGACCTGACGGGAGAGGTGAAGGTGCCGGCGGACCTCGCCGCGAAGGCGAAGGTGCCGATCGAGCGCATGGTCGCGATCGGCTAGCTCGCCGTCGCGTGCTGGCGCCCGGCCGCCGTCCGCGGCCGGGCCCCGGCGATCCCCGGTCCCGACCGTCCACGGGCCGGGTCCGGAAGCTGGTGCGCCGTCAGCGCAGGACGATCTCCGTCCAGGTCAGGCCCTTGGGCCCGGCGTGGAGGTCGCCGACCTCGACGACGCGGCCGGCGACGAGGTCGCTCGTGTCGCCCTCCTGGGGCCCGAGGTCCTCGTCGTCGTAGCCGTAGCCGCCGTCGTCACGGCCGCCCTGGTCGCCGCCGAAGTGGCGGGCGCTCGACGCGGTGGTGGTGGTCGTGTCGTCCTCGTCGTCCGACGTGCCCGTGTCGGGGGTGTCGTCGATCGTCGGCTCCACGAGGATGTCGGTGCTGCGGGCGACCTTGGCCTTGACCTTGGTCCCGCCGTAGAGCTTCACCGTCAGCTTGCCGCCGGAATAGGCGGTGATGGTGCCGGTGTTCTTGGCCGGGTCGGTCGCCTCGGAGGTCGTGGTCGTCGTGGTCGTCGTCTCCACGTCGGCCTTGGTCGAGTGCTTCTTGCCGCTGGTCGCGGCCAGCGCCGTCGAGACGCCCACGGCGACGACGAGGAGGCACACGGCGGCGACGCCGGAGAGCTTCTTGAGGGGTGAGGACATGTGGGACACGCTCCTGCTCGTTGGTCGGTCAGGAGGGGGACGCGCCAGGAGGCCGGCCGTGAGCCCCTATCCCGCCGCAACCCCACGTCGAGCCCCACCTCGATCCCGCTCAGCGGGATCGAGGTGGGGCTCGACGACGGGCTTCAGAGGGCCAGGAGGTCCACGCCGGATTCGGCGGTGTCGTGCACGATCCGCAGGCTCTCGCGCTTGCGGTCGAACTCCGGGGGCGTGTAGCAGTGGACGTCCGCCGTCTCGCCCATCTCCCGCGCGTCCCACAGGCTGCTGGCCTGGTGGACGCGCTCCAGCCACGGCACGCCGTCGAAGCCGTCGGAGACGAGCACGACCACGTACTCCGCGCCGCGCTCGCGCTGCGGGCCCGCGCCGTGCAGGTCGTCCACCCGCGCGCCGCCGAGCAGGGCGCCCGCCAGCGGCCACCGGTCGCCGATCCGCCGGACGTAGCGGACGAGCTCTCGGTCGTTCAGGGGGACGGGGGCCAGCGCGTGCACGGGGGGATTGTCCCTGAGTCCCGGCGGCCGTGGGGAACTTCTTGGGAAGTTCCCACGACCGGATCGCGTCCTAGAAGTCGTCCGCGGTGTGCGGGCCGACGCAGGCCACGGCCAGCGACTCGGGGTCGATGGCCCGGGCGATCGACGCGACCTCCTCGAACGTGACGTCGTCCAGGGCGGAGATCGCGGCGTCGGGATCGACCGTCTCACGGCGCACGATGGCCTGGGTGGCCACGTGGCGGGCGACGGCGCCGGAGTTCTCGAAGGCCAGGACGAGGCGCCCGGCGGCGTAGGCCTGCGCCCGCTCGACCTCCTCGCGGGTCGGCCCGTCCGTGGCCAGCTCGGCCACGATCTCCCGCATCCGCGTGTAGGCCTCGATCGTCTTGGTCGAGTCCAGGCCGGCGCCGAGCTGCAGGACCGGCGCGTCGGCGAACGCGTGCGCCATCCCGTAGACCGAGTAGGCCAGCCCGCGCTGCTCGCGGATCTCGTCGAACAGGCGCGAGCCCATCGACCCGCCCAGCAGCGTGGCGTAGATCGACAGCGCGGCCCGCTGGCCGGGATCGGTGACGTCGACGGCCGGGCGGTAGATCATCCGCAGGTGCGACTGGTTGGTCTCCCGCTCGGTGACCAGCGTCTGGGGCGCGAACGCGGCGATCGGCTCGTAGGCCGGCGGCTCGCCCAGGCTCGGGAAGCGCTCGAACGCGTCGGCGAGCACGTCGTCGGCGGGCAGGTGGTCGAGGTTGCCGACGAGGAAGGCCCCGCCGCGGTCCCCGGCCCAGCGCCGCTCGCGGAACGCGACGATGCCCTCGCGGCTGAACGTGCGCAGATGCTCCTCGGGGCCCAGGACGGGCCGGCCGAGCGGGTGGTCGCCGAACGCGGCGACGTCGATCAGGTGCTCGGCGATCATCGACGGCTGGTCGTTGGAGCGGGCGATCTCCTGGATGACGACGCCGCGCTCGCGGTCCAGCTCCTCGGCGTCGAGCTTGGGCCGGCCCACGAAGTCGGTGAGGAGGTCGATCGCCTCGGCGGCGGCCTCGGCCCGCACCGTGATGTGGAAGGCGACGAGGTCGTGGCTTGTGTAGGCGTTGAGCACGCCGCCCATGCGCTCGGCCGTCTCGTTGACCTTGCGGTAGTCGTCGTACGTCTGGCCGCCCTTGAACACCAGGTGCTCGAGGAAGTGGGCCATCCCGTTCTCCTCGGCGCGCTCCGTGCGGGCGCCCGCGTCGAAGGCGACGAGGATGGTGACGGCGCGCGTCCCGGGGAGGGAGACGCGGTAGAGCGGCAGGCCGTTGGCGAGGGTGGTGAACGGGGTCTCGGACATTCCCCTGAACGCTACTCGACGGCCGCTCCCGGCCTACGCGGCTTTGGCTGCCTCAGCGGGATCGCGGGCCGTCAGCCGCCGGACGAGGGCCAGTGACGCCACGAGCAGGACGAGGGCCACCGCGGTCCCGATCGCCCACGCGTAGGCCATGTCCGGCGTGGCCCGCACGAGCTCGAAGTAGTCGCGGATCGGCGCGATCGCCACCGCCCCGACGAAGCACAGCACCATCACCAGGCACAGGCCGCCGACCAGCCAGCGGCGCCGGCCCGGCTCGTCCTCCAGCGCCATCACGACGACGAGGCCGCCGGTGACCACGAGCGCGGCGCACACGGTGCGGGCCTGCGTGAGGTCGAGGTCGAACGTGGTGCGCGCGGTGACGTACCCGACGAGGATCCCGATCCCCAGCGCCAGGCCGACCGGCACGGAGAAGCGCGCGACCTCCTTGAGGAAGCCGTCGGGGCGCCAGGGCCCCGAGCTGGGGGCCAGCGCGAGGAGGAAGGCGGGGATGCCGATCGTGAGGCTGGAGCACAGCGTGAACTGGCGGGGCAGCAGCGGGAAGACGCCGGTGGTGATGGCCACCGCGACGATGAGGAACGCGGTGAACACGGCCTTGGTGATGAACAGCCGGGCCACGCGCTGGATGTTGCGCAGGATCTGCCGGCCCTCGGCGACCATGCGGGGGACCTCCGCGAAGTCCCCGCGCACGAGCACGAGGTCGGCCACGCTCTTGGCCATCTGCGTGCCGCTGCCCTGGGCGATGGCCAGCCGGGCCTCCTTCAGCGCGGGCACGTCGTTGACGCCGTCGCCGAGCATCCCCACGTACTCCCCGTCCTCGGCCAGGACCCGGATCACGCGGGCCTTGCCCTCGGGCGAGATGCGGCCGATGGCCGGCGCGCCGCGTACGGCGGCGAGCAGCTCCGCGTCGTCCTCGGGCAGCGCGCGGCCGTCCAGCGCCTGCTCGCCGCTGATCCCGACGTCGTGGGCGATGGCCCCGACGGTGGCGGGCGCGTCGCCGGAGACGACCTTCAGCGCGACGTCCTCGTGGTGGAAGAAGGCGACGGTCTCGTCGGCGTTGGGGCGCAGCCGCTCGGCGAGCACGACGATCCCCAGCGGGACCAGGTCGGCGGGGACGGGCACGTCGGGGCCCGGCTCGGGCAGCGGCGCCGCGGTGCGCCCCAGGGCCAGGACGCGGCGGCCTGTCGCGGCCTCGGCGGCGGCGTTCTCGTGCAGCGCGTCGATCCCCGTACGGCCGGCGAGCAGCGCCTCGGGGGCGCCGAACACCAGCCGGTCGGTGCCGTCCAGCTCCAGGGCGCTCCAGCGGTGGCGGGAGGAGAACGGCACCTGCGCGGTGACGGGCGCGGCGGGCACGTCGACGAGCGCGGCGGCGTGGACGGCCTCCAGGGTGCCGTTGCGGCGGGGCGCGCTGGCCGCGTAGCGGGCCAGGCAGCGCTTCAGCTCGTCCTCGGTGACGCCGGGGGCGGGCCAGACGCCGACGACGCGCAGGGCGGCCTCGGTCAGCGTCCCCGTCTTGTCGGTGCACAGCACGCTGACCGAGGCGAGCGACTCGATCGCGTTGAGCTGCTGGGCGAGCACGCCGCGGCGGGCGATCTTCGTGGCCGAGACGGCGGCGGTGAGGCTGACGAGCAGCACCAGGCCCTCGGGCACGAGGTTCACGATCGACGCGGTCATCGTCTGCACGGCGTCGGGGCCGGGGTCGTCGCGCAGCAGCAGCGAGAGGCCCAGCGCGATCGCCAGCGGGACCATGCAGCCCACGAGGATGATGAGCAGGCGGTCCATCGCCTTCTCCAGCGGGGACCGGGGGTGGCGGAAGGCGCGCGCGGTGGCGGTGAGCTTGGCCGCCTGGCTGTCGGGGCCGACGGCGGTGGCCACGAACGTGCCCTCGCCCTCCACGGCGTAGGACCCGGACAGGACGGGGTCGCCGGCCTTCTTGCGGATCGGCTCGGATTCGCCGGTGAGGTTGGCCTCGTCGACCATCACCCCGGACGTCTCGACGAACTCGCCGTCGGCGACGATCTGGTCGCCGGGGGCGACGCGCACGTGGTCGCCGACCACCACGTCGTCCAGCGGGATCGTGCGGGGCTCCCCGTCGCGCACCACGACGGCGGTGGGGGCGACCAGCGCCGCGAGCTTGTCGAGCGCGCGCTTGGACCGCACCTCCTGGGCGATGCCGATCCCCGAGTTGAAGAACACGATCCCCAGGAAGAGCGCGTCCTTGGGGTCGCCGAAGATGATCGTGACCGCGCCGAACCCGGCGAGGATCGCGTTGAAGATCGTCAGCGTGTTGGCGACGACGATGCTGCGGTAGGAGCGGCTGGTCGGCGGCTTGGCCAGCGGGCCCCGCTGCCGCAGACGCTCCGCCGCCTCGGCCTCGGTCAGCCCCGTGGAGGAGGCGAGGGCGGCGGCCGGTGCGGTCGACATGGGGCGAGGATCGCAGACGCGGCCGTCGTCGGCGCGCCGGAGGCAGCCCTCCTAGCGGGTGAGCACGACGTGCCGCGTGCGCAGCATCGACCGCGAGGCCACCACGGCCCACAGCCCCACGAGCACCGCGGCGAGCGCGAAGGCCAGCCACCGCACGGCGGCCGCGTCGGTGTGCGCGGCGAGCAGGGACGTGCCGACGACCACGGTCCCGAGGGGGAACACGAAGCTCCACCAGGCCAGCGTGAACGGGAGGTGGTCGCGCATGGTGCGCACGGTGACGACGGCGGCGATGCCCATCCAGGCCAGCGCGACGACCAGCGCGGGGATCCCGTAGACGAGCGCGGCGGTCCGCAGCGCGTCGCCCCAGGCGACGCCGAGCGTGCCGCGGGCCACGTCGCCGAGGAGGAAGAGGGCGGTGATCGACTGGCCGAAGGGGCCGAGCACGTTCCACAGCGTGGGGATCGCCTGGGTGGGCGGCAGCGAGGAGTGCACGACCATGCGGCGCCAGACGGTGGGGATCACGGTCATCGTCGCGGCGAGGCTGAGGGCGAAGAGCAGGTAGCAGGCCAGGAGCAGCGCGGTGCGGGCCGGGCCGTGGTGCAGGTGGGCGACGAGGCTGGCGCCGGTGGCGGCGGAGACGAGCGGGGGGACGACGGGCAGCACCCAGGTGCAGCCGGCGTCGGCCATCGTCAGCCCGTGCCGGGTGCGCATGGCGTAGGGCACGATCAGCGCGCAGCACACGCCCAGCGCGGTGCCGACCGTCCACAGCGTGGCGGAGACGGCCAGCGCGGCCGTGGGGCCGAGCAGGCCCTGGGCGACGATCAGCGCGCCGGATCCGACCACGAGCATCGCCATCGGCAGCGTCCCGTAGAACGGCATCATCGTCGGGTTCTCGCGGTGGCGGCGCGTGTGGTGGGGCTGGTAGTAGCCCTGGGCCAGGGTGGCGCCGAGGAGGACGGCGAGCAGGAGCGCGGCCAGGGTCCACAGGACGACGGCGAAGCCGTCGAGCACGGAGGACTCCCCGGGGAGGAGCACCGCCGCGTTGGCGACGATGCCGGTGCTCATCACGGCGGCGAACCAGTTGGGGCCCAGCCGGGGCAGCAGACCGGCGAGGTGGCGGGGGTGCGCGTCCACTCGATCAGCATCCCGCCGGATGGGCGTCCTGCCCAGTCGTCTTGGGCTCACATCCATTCCCATCGGGAATGTTGCACGTTGCGTTGCAGCTCTCCGTAACCGGCAGGAAAAGCGGAGGGCTGTGCGAACCTGGAGAGACCTATGGCCGCAACAGAGCAGCCCCTCCGTCGTGCCCGCACCCGTCGCGCCGCTGAAGCGGCGGGACCGGTCCCGGCCGCCCCCCGATCGACCGTTCCGGCCGATCCCAATGCCGTCATCCAGCTGCGCGGCGTCTCGAAGATCTACGACCACGCCACGGGAGCGGGCCTCAAGCAGGCCACGTTCTCGATCACGCCCGGGGAGTTCGTCTTCCTGGTCGGCCAGAGCGGCTCGGGCAAGTCGACGCTGATGCGTCTGCTGCTCAAGGAGCTCGAGCCGAGCGCCGGCTCGATCATCGTGGCCGGTCGCGACCTCGGCGAGCTGACCCGCAAGAAGGTGCCGTACTACCGGCGCAACGTCGGCGTGGTCTTCCAGGACTTCAAGCTGCTGCCCAACCGCACGGTGTACGACAACGTCGCCTACGCCCTGCAGGTCACCGGCCACAGCCGCAAGGACATCCGCGCGAAGGTGCCGGACGTCCTGCGCCTTACCGGCCTGTCCACGCGGCTGCACAACTACCCCGACCAGCTGTCGGGCGGCGAGCAGCAGCGCGTCAGCGTGGCGCGCGCGTTCGTCAACCACCCGCCGCTCCTGCTGGCGGACGAGCCCACGGGCAACCTCGACCCCGAGACGTCCATCGGGATCATGCAGCTCCTCTACCGCATCAACCGCGCGGGGACGACCGTCGTGGTCGCCACGCACGACAGCGCGATGGTCGACCGCATGCGCCGCCGCGTGATCGAGCTCAACGACGGGCTCGTGGTCCGCGACGAGCAGGCGGGCGCCTACACGGCCCGCGACGAGAACACGGCCGAGTTCGGCGCGCTGATGCGCGGCGAGCCCGCCCCGGCGCCCAAGCGCATGGCCGACCTGGGCCCCGACGAGCTGTTCGACGATGCCTTCCGCGACGATGGACGGACCACCCGATGAAGCCTGGTTTCTTTCTCAAGGAGGCGACCCGGACCATCCGGCGCAACGCCATCCCGTCCTTCGCCGCGATGGCATCGGTGCTCGTCACCGTGCTCGTGCTCGGCGTGTTCATCCCCGTGGTGCAGGCCACGACCGGCGCGGCGGACGACGTCGCCAGCCGCGTCCAGATCGACGCCTACCTGAAGCGGGACGTCACCAAGGCCGAGATCGCCGCGGTCGGCGCGAAGCTGAAGGCGATGGACAACGTCAAGAAGGTCCAGCTCGTCACCAAGGAGCAGGCGTACGCCGAGCAGAAGAAGAAGAACCCCGAGGCCTACCAGCTCCTGGGCACCAACCCGCTGCCCGACCTGTACCGGATCACCCCGGACTCCGCCGGCGACGCGATCGCCATCGGCAACGCGCTGATGCCGGTCGGCCCCAGCGGCAAGCGCGCCGCGATCGACCCGTCGATCGACACGGTGCGCAACCGCAAGGACGACACCGAGAAGATCACGTCGGTCACCGAGGTCGTGAAGCTCACGGCCGCCGCCCTGGCGCTGCTGCTGATCGCCGCGTCGATCCTCCTGATCTCCAACACGATCCGCCTGTCGCTGTTCGCCCGGCGCCGCGAGGTCGAGGTCATGAAGCTGGTCGGCGCGACCGACTCGTTCATCCGCTGGCCCTTCCTCATCGAGGGCGTGATCCTCGGCCTCATCGGCGGGGTCACCGCCATCGTGCTGCTCGGCATCGGCAAGGTCGCCCTGTTCGACCCCCTCACCGACAAGTTCGCCCTGATCGCCGCGCCGGAGACGATGTCCTTCGGCCCGCTGGTGATCATCCTGCTCGCGGCGGCCATCCTGGTCTCCACGGCCGGCTCCGGCCTGTCGCTGCGCCGCTTCCTGCGGGTCTAGCACCCCCGCACCCGAGTCGCACCGTGCGCTCCGCCCGCCGATCCGGCGTGGCGGAGCGTTCGGTCCTCTAGCCTCCAGGGCCGTCGCATGTCCCGCATCCTCGCCCTCGCCGCCGCCGTCCTCCTGCCCATCGCGCTGCTCTGCGCGGGCCTCTACCTGGGCGCGCACCCCAGCGGCCTGCCCTCCGGCGTGCAGGACGTCCTCGGCGTCGACCAGCACCAGGAGGTCGTCAACGAGGCGGCCGAGACGCTGCGCGACACCTACTACCGCAAGCTCACCGACGAGGAGCTGTCCGACGCCTCGATCGCCGGCATGGTCAAGTCGCTCGACGACCGCTTCTCCAACTACTTCACGCCCGCGGAGTACAAGAAGTTCATGCAGGCGACCAACAGCGAGTTCTCCGGCGTGGGGATGCAGGTCACCGTCACGCCCAAGGGCCTGAAGGTCGCCTCCACCTACCCGGACTCCCCGGCGCGCGACGCCGGTCTGGAGACGGGCGACGTGATCACCGCGGTCAACGGCCAGTCGATCGCCGGCAAGGACGAGAACGCCTCCACCGCCAAGATCAAGGGCGAGCCGGGCACCCCGGTGACGCTGACGTGGGAGACGCCGAAGGGCAAGCGGGTCACGAAGAAGCTGGAGCGCAAGAAGGTCAGCGTCCCGGTCGTGAGCACCAAGATGGCCACGTGCGAGGACGAGAAGGTCGGCATCGTGCGGCTCTCGACGTTCTCCAACGGCGCGCACGCCGAGCTGACCAAGGGCGTCGAGAAGGTCCAGAAGCAGGGCGCCAAGGCCCTCGTCCTGGACCTGCGCGCCAACGGCGGCGGCCTCGTCACCGAGGCCCAGCAGGTGGCCAGCGCCTTCCTGAAGGAGGGCAAGGTGGTGACGACCAAGGGCCGCCATGTGCCGGCCCGCACCCTCAGCGCCACCGGCAAGCCCGTGGCGCCGGACGAGCCGCTCGTCGTCCTCGTCGACGGCGGCACCGCCTCCGCGTCGGAGATCGTGGCCGGTGCGCTGCAGGACCACAAGCGCGCGAAGCTCGTCGGCACCGACACGTTCGGCAAGGGCGTCTTCCAGGAGATCATCGGCCTCTCCAACGGCGGCGCGCTGGACATCACCGCCGGCCAGTACTTCCTGCCCTCGGGGCGCAACATCGGCGGCGTGGGCGTGCGCCGCGGCAAGGGATTGAAGCCCGACGTGGCCACCCCCAAGGACGACACGCTCGCCAAGGCCAAGGCAGGTGAGCGCATCGCGGTGTGCGCTGCCGCCAAGATGGTCTGATGGCCTCCTCCTCCGATTGGACCCCCGGCGCCCCCCTGGTGGCGCTGCTGACGCTGCAGGGGCGGTTCCTGATCGCGGAGCCGTACTTCGCCACCGGGCGTGACGTTCCGCGCCGTATGACGATCGACCGGGGCTCCAAGGCCGAGCCCGGGCAGCTCGCGCTCGTCACCCAGGGGGCCAAGGGCCGGGCGAAGGTCCTGCGCATGCTCGGCAGCCCGGACGTGGCCCGCGACGTGGTCGAGGCGCTGATGGCCGAGCGCGGGCTGGCCCGCCGCTTCCCGCCCGGCGTGGAGAAGGCGGGCGCGGACGCCGCCGCCGCGATCGCCCAGGACGACCCCGCCGGCACCGGCCGCCGCGACCTGCGCGACCTGCCCACCTTCACCATCGACCCGGCGACCGCCAAGGACTTCGACGACGCGATCTCCGCCGAGGCCATCGATCCGGCGCATCCGGAGCGCGTGCGGGTCTGGGTCCACATCGCCGACGTCAGCGCCTACGTGCGCCCCGGCTCCCCGGTCGACCGCGAGGCCTTCCGCCGCGGCACCAGCGTGTACGTGCCGGGCGCCGTCGAGCCGATGCTGCCCGAGGTGCTGTCCAACGGCGCCTGCTCGCTCGTGCCCGGGGAGGACCGCCTGGCCGTCACCGTGGAGCTGGAGTACGACGGCGCCGACGTGGTCAAGGCGGGCTTCTGCCGCTCCACGATCCGCTCCGACGCCCGGCTCTCCTACGAGGACGTCGACCGGGTGTTCGCCGGTGAGGAGAAGGCCCAGGACCCGTGGGCGGCGCCGCTGGCCCTGGCCCGGGGCGTGGCCGCGCGCCTGCAGGAGCGCCGCGACGGCCGCGGCAACGCGCTGGCCATCGACACCGTCGAGCCCGAGTTCCGCTTCGACGCCAAGGGCCACGTGGCCGACGTCGGGCGCAGCGCCCCGACCGAGTCCCACCGGCTGATCGAGCACCTGATGATCGCGGCCAACGAGCAGGTCGCGACGCTGCTGGTCGGCAAGGGCGCGCCCGCGCTGTACCGCGTCCACGAGAAGCCCGAGCCGGGTGGGGCGGAGAAGCTCGTCGCCCAGCTCGCGTCGCTCGGGGTGCCGACGCCGGTCGTCGGCGAGCACGTCGCCAAGTCCGAGGCCGCCAAGGTCGTCGCCGCCTGCTCCCGCAAGGTCGACAGCTGGGTGCGCCAGACCGGCCACGGCCGCGCCGCGCTCACCTCGCTCGTGCTGCGCGCGTTGAAGCCCGCGCGCTACGACCCCAAGCCGCTCGGCCACGCCGGGCTCGGCCTGGAGCACTACTGCCACTTCACCTCGCCGATCCGCCGCTACCCCGACCTCATCTGCCACCGCGCGCTGCTGTCGCTGATCGGGGCGGGGGAGGAGGCGCCGCGCGCCGCCGTGCTGGAGGACAGCGGCGTCGTGCTGTCGGCCCGCGAGCGCGAGGCGATGGTCATCGAACGGGACGCCGACGACATCGTCCGCTGCTTCGTGCTCGAGCGGGAGCTGAAGGAGCGCGGGTGGGACACGCCGTTCGACGGCGAGGTCACCGGCCTCATCTCCGCGGGGGCGTTCGTGGCCTTCGGCGACATCGGCGCCGACGGCATGGTGCCCGTCCGCCAGCTGCGGGGCGACTGGTACGAGCTCAACGAGGAGGGCACGATCCTGCGCGGCGAGCGCACCGGGACGACCATCCGCCTGGGCGAGGCGATGCGCGTGCTCGTGCGCAAGGTCGACGTGGCCCGCGGCCGCATCGACCTCGAGGCCCTCGACCTGGACGTCGACGAGGACGCGCCCAAGCGCCTGCCCGTCCGCCAGCGTCCCAAGCCCGGTGCAGGATCCCGTGCGGACGCCGCGCCCGCACGCCGCGGTGCACGCCGGCCCGCGCCCGAGCTGCCGAAGGACCCCCGCAACCGCCCGGAGCGGCCCTCGGCGGAGCCCGCGCGGCCCGCCCGTGCCGCGAAGGCGCGCAAGGCCGCAGAGCGCCCGCAACGGCCCGAGGGGCTGGTGGTCAGGCGGGCGCGCGGGGCGAAGCCGAACTACGACCCGGACGCGCCGCGCGAGACGACCGAGGTCCGGCGCGATCCGCGGGACAAGCCGGACTACGAGCCGCCGTCCCCGCGCCTGCGCAAGGGCCGCAAGATGAAGGCGAAGGCCAAGGCGGACGAGCAGCGCAAGGCCAAGAAGGAGGCGCGCAAGCTCGCCGAGCGGGGCAAGACGGCCAAGTCCAAGCCCAAGCCGCCCGGCAAGGGGTCCAAGCACCCCAAGCCGGCTGGGCCCGCCAAGGCCAAGAAGGCGCCGAGCGACCGCAAGCCCAAGAAGAAGGCGGCCAAGCCGGGGTCCTCCGGGCCCTCCGGCGGCCGTCCGGGCCTGAAGAAGGGCTCCAAGCCGGGGACGAAGCCGGGCGGGAAGAAGCGCGGTCGCTAGCGCGGCGCGCGGCGCGGGGGATCCCGGGGCCGATCATCTAGTCTCGAAGGATGGCCAAGGCCAAGAAGAAGAAGGTCGCACCCGGCGACGTGGCGAGCAATCGCTACGCCTCGTACCGCTACGAGCTGACCGACCGGCTGGAGTGCGGCGTCGCGCTGCTGGGCACCGAGGTGAAGTCGCTGCGCGACGGCGGGGCCCAGATCAAGGACGGCTACGTGGTCATCAACAACCGCGGCGAGCTGTGGCTGCACAATGTCCACATCGCCCCGTATCCGCCGGCCTACCACGCCAACCACCAGCCCGAACGGCCCCGCAAGCTCCTCGCGCACCGCAAGGAGATCGACAAGCTGGCGGTCAAGGTGGCGGAGCGCGGCTACGCCCTCGTCCCGACCCGGATCTACTTCAAGGAGTCGCTGGCGAAGGTCGAGATCGCCCTCGGCAAGGGCAAGGACCAGTTCGACAAGCGCCAGACCCTCAAGGAGAAGGACTCCAAGCGGGACATGCAGCGCGCGCTGCGCGACGTCAACCGCTGAGGTCGGAAACCGCATGAGAATGCGGGTTTGCGGCATGACCGACGAAAAGTCTCACCCTTGAGTTGAGGGTGAGAGTCGGGTGGGAGGTCACCTCTTATGTGAACTCGGGCCCGAGATTCGGCGAACCAGTCGGGGGTTCTCCACATTCCTCCCAAGGGGTGGGAGAAATGTGGAGAACGTGCCGCGGATGCGCAGCGAGGCTGCCTAGTTCTTCGGCAGGCGGCCGGCCTCTTCGGCCGCGAGCTGGGCCTTGTCCAGCTGGTTGCGCACGAGCTGCAGCCCGTTGTGCCAGAACTGCGGGTCGGTGAGGTCCAGGCCGGCGATCTTGGCCAGCTCCTCCGGCGGCTTGGACCCGCCGGCCGACAGCATCTCCAGGTAGCGGGGCACGAACGACTCGCCCTCCTCGAGGTAGCGGCCGTAGACCGACAGGGCCAGCAGCTGGCCGTAGGCGTAGGCGTACACGTAGCCGGGGGTCCCGATGAAGTGGGGGACGTAGGACCACCAGCTCTTGTAGCCCTCGGTCACCTCGACCGCGTCGCCGAGCAGCTCGACCTGCGACTCGGCCCACAGCTCACTGATCCGCTCGACGGCCAGCTCGCCCTCGCTCCGGCGGGCGGTGTGGACGAGGTCCTCGAACCGGTTCATCGCCGTCTGGCGGAAGACCGTGGCGATCGAGTCCTCGATGTTGGAGGCCAGCAGCGACAGCCGGCTCTCCGGCGTGTCGGCCTGCCCGAGCAGGCGGTGGAAGACGAGCGTCTCGCCGAACACCGACGCCGTCTCGGCCAGCGTCAGCGGCGTGTGCTGCTCGAAGATGCCCCGCGGCCGGGCCAGCGAGGCGTGCACGCCGTGCCCGAGCTCGTGGGCCAGCGTCAGCACGTCGCGGCGCTTGGAGGTGTAGTTGAGCAGCAGGTAGGGGTGGGTCGACGGCGTCGCGTAGGCGCAGAACGCCCCGCCCCGCTTCGAGGGCCGCACCGGCGCGTCGATCCACGGCTCGTCGAAGAACTTGCTGGCGGTGTCGGCCAGGTCCGGGGAGAAGTCGCGGTAGGCCTGCAGGACCAGCTCGACGGCGTCGTCCCAGGCGACCTCCTCCTCGACGTCGCTCACCGAGGCCATCCGGTCGTAGTCGGCGAGCCGGTCGATCCCCAGGATCCCCGCCTTCATCTTGTACCAGCGCTGCGGCAGGTCGTAGTTGGCCCGGACCGCCTCGACCAGCGCCTGGACTGACTCGTCGCTGGCCTCGTTGGAGAGGTTGCGGCTCGACAGCCACGTCGGGTACTTGCGCAGCCGGTCGTCCGTGGCCTTGTCGGCCAGCAGCGTGTTGAAGATGTAGCCGCGGGTGCGCAGCCCGGGCTGCAGCGCCTCGGTGACCGACTCGGCCACCCGGCGGCGGACGTCGCGGTCGGGGGAGGAGAGCAGGCTCAGGGCGACGTCGAGCGCGACCGGCTCCGGCGCCTCGGGCAGGTCGACGGTGAGCGCGCTCGTCAGCTCGCTGAACAGGCGCGACCAGGCGTTGCTGCCCGTCACCGACTTCTCGGCCAGCACCTTCTCCTCCGGCTCGCTGAGCAGGTGATCGCGGTAGCGGCGGGCGCTGCGCAGGTAGTGGCGGGACTGGTCCAGCCCGTCGGCGGCCAGGAGCTCGTCGGCCTTGGCGTCGTCGACCGCCGCCCATTCCAGCTCGAAGAAGATGAGCTTGGTCTCGATCTCGGTGCCGCGCTCCTGCACCAGGGCGACGAGCGCGCCGGTCTGCGGGTCGGCGGTGTCGACGGAGAAGCGCAGCGAGGCGTAGTTGCCGGCGCGGCTGACGAGGTCGCTGATCGTGGCCAGCTCGGCCATCGCGGCGGCGAGCCCAGGGCCGTCGAGCTCGGCGACGTGGCCCGCGTGGGTAGCGGCGAAGGCCTCGGCGCGGCGCAGCCCCTCCTCGAGGAGGCGCGTGCAGCCGGCGTCGCCCTCCCCGTCCACGAGCGGTTCCAGGTCCCAGGCGACGGTGTCGAGTGCGGTGGCGGTCATGCCGCCATGCTAGAGGCTGGGAAACACGGGCCGGTGCGGGGCCGGCCGGTAGCCTCGGGGCGATGACGATCCTGGGTCTGGACCACGTGCAGGTCACGGCACCCGCCGGGTGCGAAGCGGCGGCGCGCCACTTCTACGGGACGCTGCTCGGCCTGCCCGAGACGCCCAAGCCCGAGGGCGTGCGCGCGACCGGCGGCGTGTGGTTCCGGTGCGGCGCGCAGGGGATCCACGTGGGGATCGAGGAGGGCTTCCGGCCGGCGCGCAAGGCGCACCCCGGGCTGGCCGTCGACGGCGACGCGGCGCTCGACGCCCTCGCCGACCGGCTCGTGGAAGAGGGCGTCGACCTGGAGTGGGACGCGCGGATCGCGGGGGTGCGGCGCTGCTACGTCCGCGACCCGTGGGGCAACCGGGTCGAGCTGGTGGCGCGGTAGCCGGTGGCCGGGCGCCGTCGATGCCCTAGACTGGGTGGTGCAGGAACACCCGGGGACGACAGGCTTCGACGCGGTCGGCTCGTTCGGGTGGTTGCGAGTCGAGGTGTCGGGAGGCCTCGTTAAACACCCGGCAAAACCATATGTGCGGACTCTCATGAGTACGCCCTCGCTGCCTAGATAACACTAGGCGAGTGAGGTTTCGGCCCCCGCCTGCTGGCCGTGGGGATGTTCCGGAATCAGAAAGCCAGCTCACCCGGGGAGGTCCGCTCCTGCCGAACCGGGGACATCTTCAGGGAGCTGGTCTTGGACAACCCCGCCGGCCAGGCGAGTCCAGGATGAGATCAGAGGGCCGGATACGCTCGTAGACGCCATCAGGACGCGATCACGGACGCGGGTTCAATTCCCGCCGTCTCCACTGTTGACCGAAGTGCGAACCCGCATTCCCGCAAGGGATGCGGGTTCTTCGTCGTCCAGGCTGGAGCGAAACTGCGTTCTGCGCTACGGCCTGTTCCTGGTCGCCTCGGAGATCACCGCCCCGACGCCTCGCCAGCCGGCAACCGCGCCACCGAAGGCAAACGCGCCGACCAGCGCGATCACGAACGCCACCCAGATGCTCGTCGTGTCCGTCGCCGCCAGCGTGAGACCCGCGACCGCGAGCACGAACCCGACGATGCCCCAGCCGACGCGCACGGCAACGCTGGCCGAGGTTCCTCCGTCGCGTCTGCCGATCGGCAGACCGCGGTGGCGCAGCGGCCGCTTGCGCGGTCGGGGCGTCTTCGGTCGGGCGCTCGAACGCTGCGGCACGTCGACAGCCTATCCGCGTCCTCCTAACCCACCTCGGGCAGGGGACACCCGATGGCCGCGAGGTCGCGGGCCAGGGTGGGGCTCGACTGCCATGCGCTGCCGTTGTCCTGGGGGAGGTCGCGCATCGTCGCGGTGGTCCGCTGCGCGCTCGTGCGGTGCAGGTGGAGGGCGACCTTCACCGTGCCGCCGACCGGCACCCGGTTCATGTGCCGGCTGTACCAGAGCGCCCACCAGTAGCACTTGCCCGCGGGGCTCCCCAGCCCGAACGCGCCGAAGAAGCCGTCGTTGGTGTCCGCGACGTCCTCCACCCGCAGCTCGCCGGGGACCATCTCGCCGACGTCGTTCTTGCCGCTGAACGACTTGGCGACGCGGAAGAAGACGAGGTACTTGCCGCCGTAGACCTGCTCCGCGACGTCCCGGTAGATCAGGACCGGGGCCAGCAGCCGGCCCCGTCCCCGCACCGGCCGCGGAGCCGGGCACGACGTCGCGCCGGTGCGCCGGGGCACGCCGTCGCGGGCCCACGACTCGCCGTCGGCCGGCGTCCAGCGCGCCTTCCAGCGCTGCCGGAACGACACGAGCCGGCACTCCGCCCCGTGCCCGGTGCGCAGCCGCGCGACCGTCGTGCACGCGAAGTCGACGTCGGCGGCGGTGAACGCCCTGCACGTCGTGCGCGGCCGCCCCACGCGGGTGCCGCCGGGCAGCACGTGGGCGAACACGCTCCGGGTCCGGCGATCGATCTTGCCCTCCGTGCGGTGGAGGATCGGCGGGTCGACCATCGGCAGCTTCGGGGTGGTCGTCGCGCGGGTGGACGTGGTCGCGGCGACGGGCGTCTTCGCGCCGGCGGACGTCGTCGTCCGGTCCGCGCCGTCGTCCCCGCAGCCCACGAGCAGGGCCGCCACGAGCAGCGCGGCGAGCACGGCGGCGGCGTTCCTCATGCGGTCAACGTACACAGACGCGCACCTCACCTGTCGCGGTCCATGAGAGGCTGAGGGGGTGGATCCCTCCCCGCCCAGCGACCCAGAGCATCCGCCGCCCGCCTTGGTGCTGCCGCCGCCCGCACCCGCCCGGCGCCGGCGGTGGCCGCGCCCCGACGATCCCCTGCCGTTCTGGCTGGCGGTCCTCGTCGTCCCCGTGCTGTCCGCGGGACTGTGGGGCGCCGCGCTCGTCTCCGGCTGGGGCAGCGTGTTCGACGCGGGGGGACTGGCCGTGGTGCTCGGCCCGCTGGCGGCGACGGCCCTGATCGGACGCATCGCCGGGCTCTCGTCGCCGCGCACGGCGACGCTGATCGGCTACTCGTGCGTGATGACGTTCGCGTTCGTGGGCGCCGGCCTCGCGTTCCTCTTCGCGGCGGTCCTGTCCGGCTGCGACTGGAACGACTACGGCTGCGGCTTCCCGTGACGCGCTTCGGGTGACCGGCCGCATCGGCCCGATGAGTGTCGCTGAGTGGTTGGAGGGCAACCACTCAGCGACACTCACGGGTGATCTTGCGCTGGCGACCGTCCGTCACACGCCCTCGGTGATCCACCCGCCCGCCCGGCGGGTAGTCCCGGGGAGATGCCCGACTCCGCCGCTCGTGCCCAGCCCAACGCCCACGCCTCCGCGAACCCCGACCCGCACGTCGTCGTCCTGTTCGGCGCGCGCGGCGACCTGTCGCACCGCAAGCTGCTGCCGGGGCTCTTCCGGCTGACGCGGGCGGGCCTCATGCCGGAGGATTTCCGGATCGTCGGCTCGGGGCGCCACGCGCCCGACGGCGACTTCGCCGACGAGGCCCGGGAGGCGGTCGCGAAGAAGGTGGAGGACCTGGACGACGAGGCGTGGAGCGCGTTCGCCGAGCGCCTGTCCTTCGTGCCCTCCTCGGCCGACGACGGCACCGCCCTGGCCGCGGCGGTGGCCGAGGCCCGCACGGACCTGGGCACCGATTCCCGCACGCTGCTCTACCTCTCGGTGCCGCCGTCGGCGATGAAGTCGATGGTCGCGATGCTGGCCGAGGCCGGCCTGTCCACGGACGAGCGGGCGCGCATCGTGATGGAGAAGCCGTTCGGCTCGGACCTCGAGACGGCCAAGGAGCTCAACGCCGCCCTCCACGCGCACGTCGACGAGGACGCGATCTTCCGCATCGACCACTTCCTCGGCAAGGAGGCGGCGCAGGACATCCTCGCGCTGCGCTTCGCCAACGGCCTGCTGGAGCCGATCTGGAACCGCCGGCACGTCGCCTCCGTGCAGATCGACATCCCCGAGGAGCTGGGTCTGGAGGGCCGCGGCGGCTTCTACGAGGAGACGGGCGCCTTCCGCGACATGGTCGTCACCCACCTCAGCCAGATCCTCGGCTTCGTCGCCATGGAGCCGCCGGCCAGCCTCGACGCGGACGCGCTGCGCGACGCGAAGGCCGCGGTCTTCGACGACCTGCGCCCGTTCGACCCGCGCAACGCGGTGTACGGCCAGTTCGACGGCTACCGCGACGAGGAGGGGGTGGACGACGACTCGACGACCGAGACGTTCGTGGCGCTGCGGACCGAGATCGACAACGACCGCTGGCGCGGCGTGCCGTTCCTGCTGCGGACCGGCAAGGCGATGGCCGAGGGCCGGCGCACGGTCACGCTCACGTTCCACGGGCCCGGCCACGAGATCTTCGCCCGCGACGGCAACGGGTCGTCCCGGCCCAACGAGCTGACGTTCGAGCTGACCGACAACCCGGAGCTGGCGCTCGACCTGTTCGTGAAGGTGCCGGGCCCGACGTCGCAGACGACCCGTGCGCCGCTCACGCTCGACGTCGAGCGGACGCTGGACGCCACCGGGCTGGAGGCGTACGAGCGCCTCATCCGCGACGTGATGCTGGGCGATCATCTGCTCTTCACCCGGGGCGACGAGGTCGAGCGGCTGTGGGAGCGCGCCGCGCCGCTGCTCGCCGATCCGCCCGAGCCGATCCCGTACGCGCCGGGCTCGTGGGGGCCGGAGGCGGCCGCGCCGCTGGCCCACCCGTGCGGCTGGCGGCTCCCGGACCACGTGAACGTCCGGTGAATCTCACACTGCCCGGGGGAGGAGGGTCGTACGCTGTCCTTGAACAGCAACGACAGAAGGCCGGCATCGACGACCGGTCGGAATGGAGAACCCGGTGTCCTACGTGGACCTGCACAGCCATCTGCTGCCCGGCCTCGACGACGGCGCGGCGGACCTCGAAGCATCAGTGGAATACGCACGGACGCTGCACGCCCAGGGCGTGCGCGACGTGGCGTGCACCCCGCACATCAAGCGTGCGGACTTCCCCGACATCCGCATCGACGAGCTCGCGGACCGGCGCGCGGAGACCCAGCGGGCGATCGCGGACGCCGGTCTGGACGTGCGCCTGCATCGGGGAGGCGAGCTGGCCCATCCGGACGCTCTGCGCCTGGACGACGACGATTTCACGCTGATCGCGCAGGGCCCGGAGCACGCGCGCTGGCTGCTGCTCGAGGTGCCGTTCGCGGGGGTGGACGACGACTTCCTAGCGGCTGCCGATCGGCTCGAGGGCCTCGGCTACGGGTTGCTGCTGGCTCACCCGGAGCGGTCCTACGGCCTGGTCCGGGACGGCTCGCCGGACGCGCTGCGCCCCCTGCTCGACCGGGGCGCCCGCCTGCAGGTCAACGTCTCCTCGCTGCTGGGCCGCCACGGCCCGGTCGCGCAGGACGGCGCGTTCGACCTCGTGCGGGGCGGCCTGGCCCACTGCCTGGCCTCCGACGGCCATCCCGGCACGCGGGAGGACACGCTGCACGACGGCTTCTGGGTCGTCACGCGGCGGATGGCGATGACGTGGTCGGAGGCGACCCGTCTGACCCAGTCCGGCGCCCGCGGCCTGCTCGAGCACGGGCTGCCGTGTGCGCCGGTCGCCGTCGCGGCCTGAGGGGCGGGTCGAGTGTCGCTGCGTGGTTGCCTGGCAACCACTGAGCGACACTCACGCCGGTCGGGCCGGCGAACGCGGTCGGTAACGTCGTCCCGGTGGATCGCTGGCCGCCGATCGACGCGCCCGAGCTGCGGGCGCGGCTCGCCCTGAGCGACGACGACTTCGTCGCGATGCTCGCGACGATGACCACCCAGATCGGGCCGCGCACGTTCACCGAGGAGCTCCACGCGCACGCGCTCGGCTACCCGTGGGCGCGACCGCCTCGCTCGTTCCTGCTCGACGGGGAGGCAGTGCGCCTGCTCGACGACCTCCCTGCCGCCGAGCGCGACGCCCTCCTGGCCGACGCGCGCCGGGATCGCTGGCCGCTGCTGGCCTTCGGCTCCAACGGCGCGCCCGAGCGCCTGGCCTTGAAGTTCGCCCACCTGCCCGCCGAGCAGCACCGGGTGCTCGTCGTCGCCGGCGACCTGCACGACTTCGACGTCGGCTTCTCGGCCCATCCCACGTTCTACGGGGCGATGCCCGGGACGATCTTCCCCAGCCCCGGCACCGCGGTGCGCGCGTCCGTCCTGTGGGTGACCACCGAGCAGCTCCTCGCCCTGACCTGGACGGAGATCAGCTACGCGCTCGGCCGGCTCGACGGGGTGCGCTTCATGCCCGACCTGGACGGCGTCGCGGAGCTCGACGGGCTCCTCGCGTTCGTCTCCCGCCTGGGGGCGCACCGGGTCGCGGGGGAGACCGTCGCGCTGGAGGCCATCCCGGCGACCGGGCGGCGGGCACCGGCCCGGTCGCAGGAGGACGTCCTCACGGCGATCGCCGTGGACCTCTTCGGCGCGGAGGCGACGGCCCGCGACCTGGTGCGGGCGCTGATGGAGGACTTCGGCGCGCTCGCCGTCACGCTGGCGCCGCGGCTGCGGGCCACGGCCGCCCCGTTCGCTTCGCCGCACTGGACGCCGCTGCCGAACGGCGGGGCTGGGGACCGGTCACCAACCTGATCGGGAGTCGTCACCAAGTAACACACGGGGGGTGTCTCAAGGGCTACATTGCCGCCCATGCGGACTTCAGGGGGAAGGCGCGCGCTGGTCGGCGCCGCCGTGACGATGATCGTCGGGCTGGGCGCGGTCGCGCCGGCCGGGGCGGACGACCGGCTCGTGCTGGAGGGCGCGCTGCACGAGCACTCGGGCTACTCCGACGGGTGGCCGGGCTCGATGCCCCGCACCTACTTCGCGGCCGGGGCCGCCGCCGGCATCGCCTTCATGGGCAGCGCCGAGCACTCCGACAACTCCGCGATCCCGTACGTCTTCTCCTCGTACTGCGGCTCCGAGCCGCTGGCCTGCTTCGAGGCGGACAAGGTCAACCCCGCCGACTCCTACCGCAAGTGGCCGGCCACGCTGGAGCAGGCCGACGCCGCCAGCACCCCGGACTTCACCGCGTTCCGCGGCTTCGAGTGGACCTCGGACGTCTACGGCCACATCAACGTCTTCTTCTCCAGCGAGGTCACCAACGCCAAGGGCGTCGTCAACAGCCCGGACCTGCTGTGGAAGTGGATGAACACGCCGGTCGCGGCGGGCGGCGCCGACGACGGCATCGCCGTGTTCAACCACCCCGGGGCCAAGGGCTCGCCCGGCACGCCCGAGTTCAATTGGGGCGACTTCGGCTACCGGCACAACGTGGACGAGAAGGTCGTGGGGCTCGAGACGTTCAACGACCAGACCGACTACGGCAGCGCCGGGGCCAAGGGCGACCCGCCCGCCGAGGGCTGGTACGCGCGGGCCCTGGACCGGGGCTGGCACGTCGGCGCGGCGGCCGGCGAGGACCTCGGGCACGACAAGGCCGACGACTGGGCCGGGCCCGCCCGGGCCAAGACGGTGATCCTGGCCACGGGCAACTCCCGGGCCGCGATCAAGTCCGCGATGCTCGAGCGCCGCTTCTACGCCATCCGCCGGCGGGGGATCCGCCTGACGTTCACGGTCGACGGCAAGCCGATGGGCACGCGGTACGACGCCGCGCCGGGCACGCCGCTGCACGTGGAGGCCACGGTCACCGCCCCGCCGGCCGAGGGCGACGACCTTCACCTCGACCTCATCACCAGCGGCGGCCGGGTCCTGGCCTCCGGGGACGAGAGCCTGGAGTTCGACGCGACGGCCGCGGCCGACGAGAAGTACTACTACGTGCGCGCGCGCCGGGGGACCGAGGGCGGCGCCACGGCGCCGGCCGAGCCGATCGCCTACTCCAGCCCGGTGTGGACGACGACGGCGCTGGCGCCGGAGACCGATCCGCCGCATCCCGATCCCGTCGTCGATCCGCCCGTGCCGCCGACGGAGACGACGCCGACCACGCCGACGACGCCGCCTCCGTCACCGGGGCCCAAGCCGGCCGTGCCGGGCGGGCCGAGCATCCGGATCGCCAGCTCCGTCCGCCCGGACGCCAAGGGCCGGATCACGGTCCCGGTGCGCTGCGTCGGCGAGACGCGCTGCACGGTCAAGGCGATCAAGCTCACGGCACGGGT
>Ga0247757_10000889_pt1 | contig 22301 bp, 11 predicted proteins | sample UWRJL126311R4_FD_180929 | JGI IMG/M metagenome (GOLD analysis project Ga0247757, IMG submission 180929) | Plant litter microbial communities from Arlington Agricultural Research Station in Wisconsin, United States - UWRJ-L126-311R-4 | ecosystem: Environmental > Terrestrial > Plant litter >...
GAGCAGGCCCCCGAAGTCGTGCGGATCATTGAAGTGTTCGGAGACGCTGTTGCCGCCGAACGCCACCGAACGGTGCTGGGTCACGGTCGTCCAGAAGAAGCGGGAGCCCGAATCCGCCGCCTGGTCGCCCGTCAGGGTGGCGATGCGCTCAAAGCCGACGACCTTCGGAATCTGGGTGTTGGCATGCTTCCCGGTGAGACGGTCCTCGTGTTGCTCGAGCGGCCCGAGCAGCGCCTGGTGGTTGAACCGCTCCGCCGTCGCGAGGTATTTCCGGTCGCCGGTGATCGCATAAATATCCGCGAGCACTTCGTTCATGCCGCCATGCTCTTGCTCGAGCATCTGCTGCATTTGCGCGTCGCTCAGGCGGGAGGCCAGGTTCACGGTCCAGTCGCCCAGTCCCACGAGCAGTTCCCGCGCGGGTCCGCTGCCGGCCTCGAGATAGGCGTCGCGCAAGCCCGCAAACGTCTTGTGCAGGTTATACCACGGCACCCATTTGCGGTTGATCGCCCGGATATCGCCGCCTGCGACCGCGGTCCACAATGCCCGGCTGCCGGGCACGCCGCCGACGTAGCCGTCGCCCGCGGCGAGCTGGCAGGCCCGCATTTCCTCCACCATGTAATCCAGCCGCTGGCGCAACTGCCCGTCGGACGTGTCCTCGCCCGCCGCGATCATGTTGGCCAGCGCGGACAAATAATGTCCGGCCGTGTGGCCGTCCAGGCCGCCGCTTTCCCAGTTGCCGTAGGCCGTTGCTTTCTGCGGCAGGCCGGCCTCGCGACGGAAGGGCGCGAGCAGACGGTCCGGCTCGAGCGCCAGGACATACGCCCGGTTCGCTTGCACGGCCGCGGCGAACGGACTGCCCTCGAGCAGGCGAACGGCGGCCAACGGATACAATTTCGCCGGCGTGTCGGGCGTTATCTGCAGTCCCGTTTCCGCCGCGGCCGCCGTTGCCAAACCCACGCAGGCCAGACTCGCGCCACGGAGCCGCAATAGGAACAGGCCGAATCGGGAGCCGGGAGGGAACTTCATGACCGGGGGTAGAATCACCGCTGTGCGGAAGTGAGTGGGACAGAGACTGTCTGCCGGATGTCGGCGGAGGAGTCGCCCGCGCCGAGCGTCCATTCGCCCGTCGGGATCTTGTAGTCCTTCGCGGCGACGTCCCAGCGGCGGAGGGCGACGGCGGGGACGGTGATCGTGATGGTGCGCTTTTCGCCCGGCTGGAGACTGACGCGGGTAAAGCCGCAGAGCGCGCGGATTTCCTGCGGCTGCGAGGAGGCGGGCGGCGTGGCGTAGAGTTGCACGACGTCGTCGCCGTCACGGGTGCCCGTGTTGGCGACGTCCAGTGTGACGGTGAGCGCGCCGCCCGCGGCGGGGGTCGCGCGCAGGTTCGTGTAGGCGAAGCTCGTGTAGCTCAGGCCGTGGCCGAACGCGTAAAGCGGCTTGCCGGTGAAGTAGCGGTAGGTGCGGTTCCGCATCGAATAGTCGTCGAAGGCCGGTAGGTCCGCGGTGGCGCGGTAGAAGGTCACCGGCAGGTGGCCCGAAGGATTGATGAGGCCGAAGAGAACTTCCGCCACGGCGCGACCGCCATTCTGTCCGGGATACCACGCTTGCACGATCGCCGGCAGGTTTTCGTCCTCCCACGCCAACGCCATGGCCGAGCCACTGCAGTTGACCATGATCACCGGCTTGCCCGTCGCGTGCAGGGCGCGGAGGAGGTCCTCCTGTTCGGGCGGCAGCTCGATGGAGTCGCGGTCGAAGCTTTCGCCTTCCTGCGCGGCCGTGATGCCGCCCACGTAGACGATCACATCGGCTTGGGCGGCCTGCTCGAGCGCCTCGGCCTTGAGCTCGGCAACGGGGCGCTTCGTCGTATTGTCCTGGCCGCTCCAGGGCGCGATGGCCGTCTTCGTCGTGATCGGGCTGCCCATGGCGTAGGTGACTTTGAAGTCCTTGCTCGCGACGTTCCTGATGCCGTCGAGAATGGAAACCGCGCGCGAAGCCGAGCCGTGGTAGTTGCCCTCGAGCATCGATTTGGAGGCGGCGTTGGGACCGATGACGGCGATTTGCTTCAGCTTCGCCCGGTCCAGCGGCAGCACGCCGTTGTTTTTCAGCAGCACGATCGACTGCCGCGCCAGCTCCAGCGACACCTGGTCGTGCTCGGGGATGTCGTTGTCGAGGAGCGTGTATTTCGAGAACCGGACTTTGTCGGCCGGATCGAACAGCCCGAGGCGGAAACGGGTCCACAGCGTGTGGTAGAGCGCGTTGTCGATTTCCTTCTCGGTGATCAGGCCCTGCTGCACGGCGCGGACCAGCGCGTTGTAGTCGCCACCGCAGCACAGGTTGGTGCCGGCCTTGACCGCGACGGCCGCGGCTTCCTCGGCCGTCTTCACATAGCGGTGCTGCTTCTCCCCGTAGATGTCGTGGATCGCATCGCAGTCGGACACGACATAGCCCTCGAAACCCCAGCGCTGGCGGAGCAGCTCCGTGAGGAGGAAGGCGTCGGCGCTGACGGGTACGCCATTGATGGCATTGTAGGCGCTCATCACGCCGGCGACCTTGCCTTCGCGCACGAGGCGCTCGAATTGGGGCAGGTAGGTATCGTACAAGTCGCGGTCGGAAATCACCGCGTTGAAAGAATGCCGGGTGGGTTCCGGGCCGCTGTGGACCGCAAAGTGCTTCGCGCAGGCCATCGCGAGCATGTGCGTGGGATCGTCGCCCTGGATGCCTTTGACGAACTGGATGCCGATCTCCGCGGTGAGGAACGGATCCTCGCCGTAGGTCTCCTGGCCGCGGCCCCAGCGGGGATCGCGGAAAATGTTCACGTTGGGCGTCCAATACGTCAGGCCCGCCCACCAGCGGGAATCGCCATTGTGGGCGTTGGCGTAGTCGTTGAATTTGGCGCGACCCTCAATGCCGATCACCCGGCCTTCGCGGTGAAATAGCTCGGGGTTCCACGACGCAGCGCCGCCGACCGCCTGGGGAAACACGGTTGCGGCCCCGTTGTTGGCCACGCCGTGCAGGGCTTCGTTCCAATAGTCGTACGCCGGCAGCCCGAGGCGCGGGATGGCCGGCGCGCCGTTCTTGAGCTGCGCCACTTTCTCGGCGAGTGCCATGCGCCGGATCAGGTCTTCCGCGCGCGTGCGAATCGGCAGTGAGGGATCGCGCCAGATCGCCGGCTCCTTCACTTCGGGCGGGACCATCGCCGCGCGGCCGAACGCGTCGGCCAGATCCGAAGCGGCGAACCCGACGATCTCCGCGCCCGACTCGCCCTTGATCGAGACGGTGTTGAACTTGGCGTTGCCCTGGCTGGCGTTGAACACCAGCTGCAACGGCCCGCGCAGGGCGTCGTCGGATTTCTCGATCGTGCCCATGATCGTGGCGGCCTTGCGGGATCCGCCCGCCGCGACAAACAGGTCGTAGCCCTTCGCCAGCACCTGGTCGCCCGCCATCACATCGTAAACGCGCTCACCGGCCGCGGTCGCGACCGTTTCGGCGGCGTTGATCTCGATCACGTAGCGTCCCGCCGGGAGGTTGGAGATCGTGACCGTGAACTTCGGGCCGTTGACGTCCTCAAAGTTGGCCGGGTTGCCCGCCACCGGCGGCGAGGGCGGTTCCTTGCGGTGCGTGAAATCGCCGGTGACGGTGACCTTCCCGCCGCACTTGACGCAGGCTTCGTCCGCGGCAAAGGCGGCGGTGGCGAGTATGAGGAGGCAGGTGCAGGCGAAACGGCGGAGACGGTTCATGGAATTGGGAGGGTAACCGCTAATTCACGCTAATGGGCCGCTAATCCAAACCCCTCGGATCGATTAGTGTCCATTAGCGTGGATTAGCGGTTCAACCGGTTTGGGTGAAAAAGGGGCACGAGATGCGATGGAAAGGGACGGGGCGGGACTCGATTCGATCTCATTTCGCCCACGCCGCGCCTTCCGCCGTGCGGCGCCAGGCGAAATAGCCGTCGAGCACGGCGAGCGCGTCGGCGCTCGGCACGGGACCGGGCGTGGCGGTGTCGTGGAAATACATCACCTGGCGGTCGCCGGCGGTGAACTCCGGCCACGCCGGGACGCCGGGCCCGTTCGGGTTGCCGCGCTTGGCGAAGTTGGTCCAGTAGGTCGAGACCGTGTCGGAGATGGCGAAGTCCTCCGGCCGGAGCTTCGCGTCGTTGCGGTCGAGGGTCTGGAAAACGTACGGCACGTCGACGCCGTGCGGCATGCCGTGGTCGGCCGTCGGGCTGCCGGCCGGCTTCGGCGCGTGCTGGTCGAAATAGTAGTAGAAGACCTTCGATTTGCCGGTCTTCACCTGCAGCGTGGCCCACGCCCACGTCTGCCAGCCGAAGGCGGCGTCGCGCATCAGGTCGCGGGCGGTCTTCGGCACGGAATCGGTGCCGGCGGGATAGACGGCCAGCAATTTCTCCGCGAATGGGCCGTAGCGTTTCTCGACGCTGGCGCGGTATTCCGCGGGCGTTTTCTCACGCGCAAAGCTCAGGCCCTCGTCGGAATTGTAGCCGACGAGGAGATCGACGTCGTTGTACTTGCCGGCTTCGTAGAGCGCGTGCTGGTCGCCGGGGATGATCCAGCCGTCGACGATCGGCCAGGCGGTGCCGCTGCCCCAGCCGCCGGGGAGCTTGTCGGGGGAAAGCCGGCGCAAATCGGCGAGCGACGCGGCGCCGGCTTTTTGTGCGAACGCCGTGCCCGACGCCTCGGCTTGCGCGAGGGTGCGCATGTTTTCGCCCGGGTAGGTGGTGTCACGCGTCGGCCCGAACGAGCCGCCGCTTTGGGAGATGGCGCCGCGGAACAGCCCCTTCGCCTCGGGCGACGCGCAGAGCATGCTGACGGCGATGCCGCCGGCGGACTCGCCGAAGATCGTGACGCGGTCGGGATCGCCGCCGAAGGCCGCGATGTTCCGCTTCACCCACTGCAGGCCGGCGATCTGGTCCATCAGGCCGTAGTTGCCGGAGGCGTGGTGCGCTGATTCCGCCGTGAGTTCCGGATGAGCGAGAAAACCCAGCGAGCCGACGCGGTAGTTGATTGTGACGAGGACGACGCCCTTGCGCGCGAGATGCTCGCCGTTGTGGACCGGCGTGGACGTGGAGCCGAAGGAGAAGCCGCCGCCGTAGATCCAGACGAGCACCGGCAGCTTGTCGCCGGCGGACTTGGCGGGAGTCCAGACATTGAGGTAGAGGCAGTCCTCGCTGACGCCGTTCTTGCCGTCGCCCTGGTAGGGATCGGGACCGAACTTGTCGGCGGCGCGCACGCCTTCCCACTTCGCGGCCGGTTGCGGGGGGCGCCAGCGGAGGTCGCCGACCGGCGGAGCGGCAAACGGGATACCCTTGTAGACGGTGAGGTCCGGCGCCGCGACGCCCTGCACGAGGCCGGATTCGGTCGGGACGGGAGCGGGGGACTGGGCGAAGCCGAGTACGGCGGCGGCGAGGGCGAGGAGGGACGCCAGACGGATACGGGTGCTCATGGAAAGGGGTAGGGCCGGTCTGTGACCGGCCTTGGAATCGGGGAAGGGCCAGTCACAGACTGGCCCTACTTTAGGATCATTTTTGCAGGGCGATTTCCAACTGGGTGAAGGAGTGGGCCGGGAACGTGTGGCTGATCCGGTTGCCGGTGAACGCGAACTCGCTCGTCGCCGTGCGAACCTTCTCCTCCTTGGCGGTGTTGGTGGCCTCGAGGGAATCGGCGGTGACGAGATGCGCCTGGCCCTTGCCGGTGAAGGTGCCGGACTGCAGCTCGACGTCGGTTGCGATGGCCTCGGTTTCGCTGCGGTTGACCACGTTCACCAGCAGCGTGCCGCTGGCCTCGTTCAGCACTGCGGTGACATCCAGGTAGGGAATGTCCTTGAACACCTTGTTGCTGTAGGTCGCGCAGCGCGTGTACACGTCGAGCGCGGTGCCGCGGCAGTGGTTCGAATACAGGTAGAACGGATAGTAGAGGGAGGTCTTGTATCCGCCCTCGGGGCTGATGCCCGTGAGGCCGGTCAGGAAGGTCAGGTTCGCCATCTTGACGATGTCGGCGTGGCGGATGAAGGCGTTCAGGTGCTGCGCCAGGATCAACGGGCCGGCGAGGTTGTTGCCGCGCGCGCCGTATTCATCGAACGAGATGTAGATCGGCCGGTCCGTCTCGGATTTGACCATGGCCTTCTGGATCTGGCCCTGGGTGACCTCGATGATGCGGTTGATCTCCAAGCCCACACACATTTCGTCGGCGAAGACCGGCTTCTCGATCGCCCGCAGGACCTGGAAGACATAGCGGTGCAGCGAAATGTAGTCGATGTAGCCGGCCATCTGGTCGAGCACGTAGTCGTTCCAGTCGGTCCAGCCGTCCTTGGGGTCGTAGCGCTTGGTGACCAGGGGGTAGTTCGACGCGCCGGCGGCGACCAACTTGATGCTTTCGTCCGCCGCGCGCATCATCTTGGCCGCCTCGATGGCGAACTTCGTGTAGTCCTCCTTGCTCTTGTGGCCGAGCTGCCAGGGACCGTCGGGCTCGTTGCCCAGGGCCCAGTACTTGACCTTGAAGGGCTCCGGATGGCCGTACTTCACGCGGAGATCGGCGTAGCGCGTCCCGGCCGGGGCGTTGCAATATTCGACCCAATGGGCGGCATCCTCGATCGTGCCGGTGCCCGCGTTGATGCAGATGAAGTTCTCCGCCCCGACCAGCTGGCAGAAGGTCGCATACTCGTCGGTGCCCATCTGGTTCGTTTCCTGCCGGGTGCGCGACAGATCCAGCGTGACGGGACGCTGCGCCTTCGGCCCGATGCCGTCCTCCCAGTGGTAGCCCGAAACGAAATTGCCGCCGGGCCAGCGGACGGCCGAGACCTTCAGGTCTTTGATTTGCTGGACGTATTCCTGCCGGAAACCGTTTTTGTCGGAGTGCGGGGAGGCCGGATCATACAAGGGACCGTAGACAATGTCGGGACGCGTGCCCTTGCCCAGCGGTTCGAGGAAGCTCCCGTAGATGTTGGGGTCGATCGCGCTGATGGTGCGGTCGAGGTCGACTTTGATCAGCGCGGGTTGCCCGGCCGCAAGCGGGCCGGCGACCGCAGCCGTCAGGATGAGGGACGAAAGCAGGAAGCTCAGTTTTTTCATAGCTGAAGGGAAGGGTGGTGCGGGTAGGACCGGTCTGCGACCGGTCCGGGCCAGTCGGAGACTGGCCCTACTAGGCCTTCGGCTTCAGGAAGCCGTTGATGTCGAGCCAGTGCGTGAAGGGCTCGAACCACCAGTAGGTGGTATGGCCGGGGTAACCCATGCCGAAGCCGTGGCCGCCGTCCTGGTAGAGGTGGAATTCGACCGGCTTGCCGGCATCGAACCACGCCTTGATCAGGCCGAACTCGCCCTTGAAGAGAAAGTCATTCGCGGCGATGGCCACGAACAGGGGCGGCGCATCCTTCGGCACTTCGACCGCCTGCATGCCGCCGTAGATCGGGGCGATGAAGGCGAACTTCATGGTCTTGGAATGGAGCTCGCAGTGCATCGTCAGGCCGGCGCCGGCCGAGAAACCCATCATGCCGATGCGGCTCGTATCGACGTTCCATTCCTTGGCCCGCGCGAGGATCATCGCGTAGGCGGCCTCGGCGTCGGCCAGCTGGTTCGACAAATCCCACTGCGGCGGGCGCGGCCGCGGGGCGCCCCCCCCGACGGACGAGAACATGCTGTTCATCGATTCCTTGAGGCCTTCGAGCGTCGGCGGGGTCGGCTGCAGGCGGTACTTGAGGACGAAGGCGGCGACGCCGCGCTCGTTGAGCGCCTTCGCGATTTTCCAGCCCTCGTTGTTGATGGAGAGCCAGCGGAAGCCGCCGCCGGGCGCCACGATGACCGCGGTGCCGTTGGCCTTGGCCGGATCGGGCAGGTACGGCGTGAGCGTGGCGGTGGTGACGTTGCGCACCATCGGCTCGCCCCACTGGCGGAACCAGCTCTCCTGCGCCGGCTGGTCGGCGACGCCACCCGTGCCGAGCGGGATGGCGCCGGGCTCGGCGGGCGCGTCGAGCGGGTAAATGGTGCCGTCTTGGGCGGAGGCGGACGTGGCGCAGGCGAGCAGCGCGGCCAGCGCGGCCGTTTTGATCAGGGGCATGAAGGGCTTGGACATGGGAGGTACTGGGGGGTGGTTGAGGGAGGCGGAAAGTGGTTGCGCGCGGCCCGACGGATCCGGTCGCGGCGATCGAGGTTCGGCCAGACGCTGGCCGGCCCGGGGGAGGGGTTGCTGGAGGCGAGGTGGCGGCGGAGGCGTCGCACCCGGCCACGGGTAAGAGTGGGCTGGGCGCGGCTTTGGGGGTTGAAGGGGTGCCCCAAATCCGCGCGAGGCGGAGGCGGGGCGGTACAGGAGCCAAGCCTTGCACGGCTGCACCGCATTCGGAATGCCCGGTGAGGCTGACTGTAAAGTAGACCGGGGGAGCCGGCCTATGGTTACGCAAAAGCTTCCTCGTCCTAACATTTGCCCCCGAGGGGAGCGCGCGGTCGTTGTGGCCGGGATCTCATCGGGAAATATCCGGATCGCGCAACGGATCACCCGGCGCTTTCGTTCCCGGGCTGGCGCGCCAGTTCGGGGGAGGCCGGGTCGCCGCATTCGTCTCGACGCGCCCCTTGGGACATTTCCCGGGGCGGCCTATGGGAGGGGAGGGCGGCGATTTTGGGGTGAATCCGTCCCTGCCAGAAATCAACGTACGCGGATATGATGGTGCATTATGCGTACGCTCGCTATTCACCCCCTTCTCGCTGGCGCGCTGCGCTGGATTGTTCTCGCCGTTGCCGTGTTGGTGCTGTCCCTCCCCGCCTTCGCTGCCTTTTTCAATGATCGCGCCGTGGTGGCGCCCACGCCGCCGGTCGAGCAGACTTACTTCGGAATTTCGGTTTCGCAGCAGGGCAACCGCCTCGCGGTGATGTCCGTCAACCCGGGCCGCACGCGGATCTACGAGCGCGGGACGACGGGCTGGACGCTCCAGGCCACGCTGGAAACGCAATACCCCTTCATGTACACGCCGCACGTGACGATCGACGGCGACTCGTTGCTGGCGACGCACCAAGTCTGGGTGAAAAACGGCAGCGGCTGGAGCGTGCAGTTCACGGCCCCGGTTTCGAACAACTGGGAGGTGGGCACCGCGCTGAGCGGCAACACGCTCGTCATGGGTACGCCGGAGGCCGGCGGCACCGATGGCGGCGCCATCGTCTACGTGCGCTCGGGTACGACCTGGACGCAGCAGGCCGTGCTCTCGGTGGCGCCGGCAGGCGTGCACGAGAACGCGGGCGTTCGCGTGGCCATCAGCGGCGACACCATCGCCGTGGGCGGCAATCCCGTCGGATCCACCGCGCCGGTGTATGTCTACACCCGCACGGGCACGACGTGGACGCAGCAGGCCCGGATCGAGGCGCCGACCGGCGCGGACTACAGCTGGACGCTGGCACTCGACGGGAACCTGATCGTGGTCGGCAATCCGCTCGCGAGCGCGGCATTCGTGTACGAGCGGCAGGGCACGAGTTGGCAGCAGCTCGCCCGCTTGCAGGCGTTGTCCTACGATTCCCAAGGCAACCCGTACAAGAACTTCGGCCGGTCGATCGCCGTGAAGGGCAATTTGATCGCGGTGACCTCGGATCACGGCAATCGCACCACCGCCGAACTCCTGCTGCGCGACGGAACGAGCCCGAGCTGGTTTCGGGCCCAGACCGGCGACTATGATGCGGCGCGGACGACGCTGTTGAAAACCGCACTGGGCGACGGCGCGTGGGTCGTCAGCCACTGGAAGGACAATTCCGCCGGCGCCGACACGGGGCTCGTCGAAGTCTTCGAGAATGTCCCGGCGGCGTGGGCCAACGCCGCGCAGCGTGGCGTCGACGTCGGGTGGGACACGCTGCCGGGCCGCAACGAGGGGTTCAACGGCGGCGTCGCGATCCTGGGCTCGGGGCGCGACATCTGGGATCGCGAGGACCGGTGCCGCTACGTCGTGCAGCCTTTCACGGGCAACGGCACTTTCGTGGTCCGCGCCCAGCGCTCCGGCGGCGGTAACGACTGGGCCAAGTCGGGCCTTATGATCCGCGAGACGCTCGCGGCGGACGCGAAGGAAGTCATGGCCTTCGTGACCCATGGCGGGCACGTCGGGCTGCAGGCACGGACGGAAACCGGCGGCATGACGGGTTCATCGCCCGATGCCACGGGTGCCTTTCCCGTCTGGCTGATGCTCGACCGCCAGGGCGACGACATCCACGGCTACCGCTCGGTCGACGGCAACACCTGGGTCTCAATGGGCACGACGAGGCTGACGCTGCCCGAGACCATCTACGTCGGCTTCGCCGTCGCGAGCCACACCACCAATTCCTGGGTGGAAACCGATTTCGACCAGATCCTGTTCCTCGCCGACAACGACGACACCGGGGAGCCGTCGGCCCTCGTGGCGCCGGGCGATTTCCACGCGGACCCGCCCGCCAGCCGGAACGTGGTCCTGCACTGGACCGACAACACCGGACTGGAAACCGGCTACGAGCTCGAGCGGCGCGGCGGCGAGAATACTTTCTATGCCCTCATTGCCACGCTGCCGGCGAACACCGTGCAGTATCAGGACACGCAATTGATCCCGAACACCGCGTACGACTATCGCCTGCGCGCGATTCGCGGCGATGAGCACTCCGCGTCGGTCGACTTGAACGTGCACACGGCCGTGGAGTCGGGTGGTCCGGGCAATGACGATATCGGGACCACCGGCGGCAGCACCGCGGTCGACGGCGGCACCATTGCGCTGACCGTGGGCGGCGTCGACATCTGGGGCACCGCGGATGGATTCCGCTACCATTACCTGGCGGCGGAAGGCGACGTCACGTTGACCGCCCGCGTGGCCAGCCTCGGCTTCTCGGCGCCGTGGGCGAAGGCCGGCGTGATGATCCGCACCGACCTTTCGCCGCAATCGCAGAACGCCGCGATGCTGCTCACCGCGGGCAACGTCTCGACCTTCCAGACCCGCGCGACCGCCGGGGTCGATACCGAGATGATCGCCGGCCCGTGGGTCCACGCGCCGTACTGGGTGCGGCTCACGCGGCGCGGGCAGACCCTTGCCGGCTATGTGTCCCCCGACGGCGTCGCCTGGACGCTCGTCGGCACGCGCGACGTAACCCTCGGCACGGAGGTTTACATCGGCCTGGCGGCGACCGCGCATGCGACGAGCACGACGACCACCGCCGCCTTTGACCACATGACGCTGGTCCAGGAAGGCCCGCCCCCGCCGCCGCCCACCGGCACGTGGCTGCCCCAGCTGTGGGGCGGCGCCACGGGTTCGGTGACGGAACCCTCGGCCAATGCGGTCGCGTTGATTGCCACCGGTTCGGACATCTGGAACAACAGCGACTCGGGAATGTTTGCCAGCCATGACTGGACCGGGGACGGCGAGTTCGTGGCGCGGATCGACAGCATTTCGAACGTCCATCCCTGGACGAAGGTCGGGCTCATGTTCCGGGCGTCGAACGACCCGGGCGCCGCCAATATTTTCGCGGCGATTTTGCCGCAGAACGGCGCGATTCTCCAGGCGCGCACGACCAACGGCGGCGCATCGACCCAGCTGCAGCAGAAATGGGGCGTCATGCCGGGCTCGGTCTGGCTCAAGCTCGTCCGCCACGGTGACACCTTCACGGCCACCTATGCCTTTTCAAATTCGGGCGGAACCGAGTGGTATCCCCTCGGCTCGCTGACCATCGCGATGCCCGCCACGATCAAGGCCGGCGTCGCGCTCTCGTCGCACGATCCAGCGCAATCCGCCAACGCCGCCGTGTCGGACATCAGCCTGAAGTAGATCCAGCCCGAAGCGCCCCCGCCGCTCGCACGCGGCAGGGGAGCCGGCGCGCGGTTTACCCAGGGGTAAAGCGGACACCAGCCAGGGGAGGGACCTGTGGGTGAGATCGGTGGGCCTGTCTCCCCGTCAGAACTCCCGCCTGATGAGGTTCCTCCCGGGGTGAAGGTCACTTATTGCCGCCTTAGGTCACGCTTTGAGGAGCCGCCGGGCAAGGGCCGGGGGCGCAGAGTGCGGGACCTCTTAACCCCGCATGAGTACACCCCGGGCACCGGTATTTTCAGCGGACCTGGCCGAAGTGGCGCAGGCTTTTCTCCTGCACGGGCGGTTCCGGGGCGGGGCGCCGCACGGCAGCGGGCACATCAACGACACCTTCGCCGTCACCTTCGACCAGGCCGGCACGCCGGTGCGCTACCTCCTGCAACGGATCAACGACCGCATCTTCCAGAACGTGCCCGCGCTCATGGAGAACATCCGGCGCGTCACCGCCCACACCGCCGCCAAAGTTGCGGCCACCGGGGGCGACGACGCAGCCCGCCGTGCGCTCACGCTCGTCCCCGCCCGCGACGGCCAGCCGGTGCATCGCGACCGCGACGGCGCGTACTGGCGCTGCTACCTGTTCGTCGAAAGGGCCTCCACCTACGACTTGATCGAACACCCCCGGCAGGCGGCCGAGGCGGCGCGGGCCTTCGGCGAATTCCAGCGGCTGCTGGTCGACCTGCCGGGCGGACGCCTGCACGAAACGATTCCCGGCTTCCATCACACGCGCGGGCGCTTCGCGGCCTTCCAGCGGGCGGTGGCCGCGGATCGCCATGACCGGGTCGCGACCGTTGCCGCGGAGATTGCGTTTGCCGAGGCCCGCGAGCCGGTGGTCGACCTGCTCCAGGACCTGCAGGCGCTGGGCGAGATTCCCGAGCGCATCACGCACAACGACACCAAGCTCAACAACGTGATGCTCGATGACGCCACCCAGGAGGCGGTGTGCGTGATCGACCTCGATACCGTGATGCCGGGCCTGGCGCTGTACGATTTCGGCGACATGGTGCGCTCGGCCACCAACGCCGCGGCCGAGGATGAGCGCGACCTCGGGAAGGTCGCGATGCGGATGCCCATCTACGAGGCGCTTGTCGCGGGCTACCTGGCTTCGGCGGGCGGCTTCCTCACCGCCGCGGAGTGCGCGCACCTCGCGTTCGCCGGCAAGCTGATCACGTTCGAGATCGGGCTGCGGTTCCTGACCGACCACCTCGAGGGCGACGTCTATTTCAAGATCCGCCGGCCGGGCCACAACCTCGACCGCGCGCGCAACCAGTTCGCCCTCGTGCGCAGCATCGAGCGGCAGGAATCCGCGATGCAGGCCGTCGCCGACCGCACGGCACGCACCGTCTGCGTATGAGGGTGCTCATCACCGGCGGCGGCGGTTTCATCGGCAGCCATCTCGCGGAGCTGCTCCGCGGGCGGGGAATCGCGGTGCGCGTGCTCGACAACTTTCGCACCGGCCGCCGGAAAAACCTCGCCGCTCTGGACGTGGAACTCATCGCGGGCTCGATCCTGGATCGCGCCGCCGTGCGCGCGGCGACGCAGGGTGTTGACTGGGTGTTCCATCTCGCCGCGCTGGTGAGCGTGCCCGAGTCGGTGCGCGAACCGCACGAATGCGTGGCGCTCAACGTCACCGGCCTGCTCAACGTGCTCGAGGCCGCGGCCGACGCCGGCGTGCGCAAGCTCTGCTTCAGCTCCTCCGCCGCGGTGTATGGCGACAATCCCGTCGTGCCCAAGCACGAGGCGATGCCGCCCGAGCCGCGCAGCCCGTATGCGGTCACCAAGCTCGACGGCGAGTTCTACTGCCGCCAGTTCACCGAGGCCGGGCGGCTGGAGACGGTGGCCCTGCGTTTCTTCAATGTTTTCGGGCCGCGGCAGGACGCGGCCGGGGGCTATGCCGCGGCGGTGCCCATTTTCATCCGCCAGGCGCTCGCGGGCGAGCCGCTGACGATCCACGGCGACGGCGGCCAGACGCGCGACTTCGTCTTCGTGCGGGACATCGCCGCCGCCAACCTCTTCGCCGCCACCACGCCCGGGCTCACGGGCGTTTTCAATGTCGGCTACGGCGAGGCCATCACCGTGCTCGAGCTGGCGCAGCGGATCATCGCCCTGGCCGGGTCGGATTCGCCGATCCGCCACGCCCCCGCGCGGCCGGGCGACGTGCGGCATTCGCGCGCGAGTGTCGACAAGTTGCGCGCGGCCGGATTCCGTCCCCGTGGCTCGCTGGCGGATGGGCTCGCCGAAACCCTGGAGCATTTCCGCCACACGGCCGCACCCCTGCGCACCGCATGAAACCGCTCTTCCTCCTGCTTGGCCTGCTCCTGGTCGCGTCCGCCGGTGCGGGGGAAACGGCCGCCCCCGACGCGGCGTCGTTCGCTCTCGAGTTCGCCGACGGCCGGACCCTCCTCCGTGCCGACCTGCGGCCGGTGCCGTCCGGGCCCCCGGCCGTGGCTCAATTCGTGTCCGAGGCGCCGGCGGTCACGGTGAAAAGCACGCGCCGCGACCTGCCCGGCTACCAGCGGACGATCCTCGAGATCACCAACCCCGGCCCGGCCGATCTCCCGCTCACGCGCGTCGTGGCGGCGGACGCCCCGGCGCCCGACGGCGCGCGCGTCGCCGGCGAATGTGCCGGCTCGCCCCTGGTGGCCGGCCCGCTTTTTTTCGGCGTGGAGCATCCCTTCGCCGAAAACACCGTGGCCGGCGGCCGGGCGCGCTGCGCGCTGCCGGTCATGCTGCCGCTGCGCCCGGGCGAAACGCTGGTGGTTTCGTTCGTGGCCGGCCGGGCCCCGGACGAGTCGCAGCTCCGCCGCAGCTTCGCCGCCTATCTCGAGCGCGAGCGGCCGCGGGCTTATGCGCCGTTTCTGCTGCACAACACCTGGTACAACCTCGGGTACTCGAATCCGTTCACCGAGCAGCAGGAGCTGGCGCTGGTCGCCACGCTGGGGCGCGAGCTGGTCGAGAAGCGCGGGACGAAGATCGACGGCTTCGTGCTCGATGACGGCTGGGACGACACGCACACGCTCTGGCGTTTCCACGCCGGCTGGCCGGAGGGACCGGGGAACCTGCAGGCGGCCGCGGCGCGGTGGGGCGCGGTGCCGGGCCTGTGGATCTCGCCGTGGGGCGGCTACAACCGGCCGAAGCAGGAGCGTCTGGCCGCGGCGGCGCCGGAGGGCTTCGAGACGCGCGCGGGCGGCTTTTCCCTCGCGGGACCCCGCTACTACGCGCGGTTTCGCGAACTCTGCGTGCGGGCGATCCGCGAGGGCGGGGTGGGGTTCTTCAAATTCGACGGCATCGGGGCCAAGGCGGAAGGGGTGATCGATCCGGCCGCCGGCCGCGACTTCGACGCGATGCTGCGGCTGATCGCGGAACTGCGCGCACTCCGGCCGGGGCTTTACGTCAGCCAGACCGTCGGCACGTGGCCCTCGCCGTGGTGGCTGCTCCACGTCGACAACATCTGGCGCGGCGGCGACGACCACAGCTTCGCCGGCGTGGGCTCCGACCGCCAGCAATGGATCACGTACCGCGATGCGCAGGTGTACGCCAATGTCGTGCGCCGCGCGCCGCTGTTCCCGCTCAATTCCCTCATGCTGCACGGCATCATCCTGGCGCAGCACGCCGAGCGCCTCGCGACGGCGGCGCCGGGCGACTTCACGGACGAGGTCCGCTCGTTTTTCGGTTCGGGCGTGCAGTTGCAGGAGCTCTATCTTTCGCCGGAGCTGCTCACGCCGGAAAACTGGGATGAGATCGCGAGCGCGGCCCAATGGGCGCGGGCGCACGCGGACGTCCTGCGGGACGTGCATTGGCTCGGCGGCGATCCCGCGAAGCTCGAGCCCTACGGCTGGGCGGCGTGGAGTCCGCGGCTTGGCCTCGTGACGTTGCGCAATCCTTCCGACCGCGTGGTGCGCTTCCGGCTCGAAGCCGGCGCGGCGTTCGAGCTGCCCGCCGGCGCGGCCGGCCGCTTCCAGGTGCGCCGCGCCTACGCCGGGACGGCGGCGCCGACCCCTGCGCTTGAGGCCGGCCAGCCGGTGGAAATTGAACTGCAACCCTTCGAGGTCCTCGTGCTCGAGGCGCGTCCGACCGCGGAGCAGGCGCCCGCCGTGACTCCGGGCTAGCCATCGGAACGCGCGTTCTCCTAACTTGGCCCGTTCCCCCTCCTTCCGCCCCACTTGAGAAACAAGAACCGACGCGACCCGAAACGCGGCCTGCCCGCCACCAGCCCGAAGCGGGCGCGCGAAACCGGCCGGCGGGGCGAAAACACCTTTGGCGTGATCCAGTCGGCCGCGGAGGAGACGCGTCTCGGCTCCTCCTACTATTTCCACAACCGCCACCGGCCGGACGGCAGCGGGCTGGCGGTGCAGCTGACCGTGAAGGGCGCGGCGTTTTTCGAGGACGGCGACGGGCGCCGCCTGGTGTTGCCGGACCATGCGATGCTTTTTTCGCACGCGGAGGATTCGGCGTATGGGTATCCGCCGCAGGCCACCGAGCCGTACGTGCAGCGGTACATCGAGATGACCGACTGCCAGGCGCTGCGCAACGTGTTCGACCGGATCACGGATGACTTCGGCGCGATCGTCTACCTGCCGGAGAAGACGGAGGCGCGCGACCTCTTCAACGAAATCGTCGAACGCTTCCGCATCGGCCGCTTCCGCGACCGCTATGAGGAATCGGAGCTGCTCTACCGCATGCTGATCGCGATCTACCGGCAGCAGGTCGACGGCACGCGCATCCAGGATCCAATCGAGTTCGGGCACCATTTCATCTGCAATCGCTTCAGGAACGCCTCGAACCTGAAGGAGATCGCGCAGCTCTGCGGCGTGACGCGGGAATACTTCGCGCGGGAGTTCCGGCGGCGTTACCGGCAGACGCCGGGCCAGCTGCTCAAGCGTCTCCGCCTGGAGCACGCCGAGCTCCTGCTGCAGACGACAGGCATGGCGGTCGTCGACGTTTCCGCGGCCTCGGGCTTCTCGAGCATGAACACCTTCGGGCGGATGTTTAAACGCCAGCACCGCCGGAGCCCGAGCGACTATCGCGCCGAAGCCTGGCGCACCGGCGAGCGTCGGCGGCCGCTGTGAGGCCCGCGATTTTTCCAAAAGGCACTATTTTCCGGGCCGGCTCCGAGAGGAGAGATCAGTCAAAGGTTACAAAATGCATACCACAGGTCACCAGAAGAGCGTTTTCCCCCGGCCCCGGGAAGCCCTTCGGTGGGCGTGTCACCCCTGCAACCCCTCTTTGGGCGATGTCTTTCCCCCGTACTTTTCGTTTCCGCCTTCCGCGCCTTCCCGCCTTCCGGGCGGACCGCGCCGGGAGCCGGCTGCTTCCCGCCGCCGCGCTCCTGCTCGCGCTGGGCGGCGCCGCGCCCGGCCGGGCTGCGGGACCGGAAACCGGGGCGGACGGCCTCGTGCGGGTGGTGCCACAGCCCTATGCCGGCGCGCTGCGGAATCCGCTGAAAGGTCTCACCGCCCGCACGCTTGGCGAGCTCAAGTGGGCGACGCTCACCCACCACTACATCGCGTGGGATGAAATCGAGGCGCAGGAGTCCGACGGCGTGGAGAAGATCCGCGCCTTCAGCGACGCCCACTGGCGCGGCTTCCCGGAGCGCAACGTCAAGGTCATCCCCCGCGTCTACCTCGACTACCCGGGCCAGGCGCGGAAGCACTGGCCGGCCGGGCTCAAGACGGACGACTACGAGAGCCCGGAGTTCGCGCGCCGCCTGACCCAATTCATCGGGAAACTCGGCGCGGCGTGGGATCAGGACCCGCGCGTGGCGTTCGTCGAGCTGGGCATCTTCGGCAAGTGGGGCGAGCACCATTCCCCGGAGCCGTCGGCGCACATCCAGCAGGTGGCGGCCGAGGCGTTTCGCCGGGCTTTCCCGCACAAGCAGGTTTCAGTCCGCCAGATCTGGGCGCATTTCCCCGGCGCGCCGGTGGGCGAGTACTGGGATTCCTTCGCGCATTACGACCAGATGCGAGACAACGGCGCGGCCATCGCGGCGCTGAACCAGTCGCAGCGGCTCTACGAGAAATTCTACATCGGCGGCGAGGTCGCCTACGACTGGGGCCACTGGAAAATCCAGCCGGGCGAGTCGCCGACGGAGACGCTCGCCGTGCGGGCGCACCGCGAGTTCATGGCGAACACCATCCGCTGGCTGCACGCCACGCAGCTGCGCTGGATCGGCGACTACGCGCCGGACAACGCCACCGCCGAGACGGGTGCGCAGGAAATCCAGGAGACGCTCGGCTATCGCTTTGTCATCGAGGAAGCGCGCTTCTCCGCGCAGGTTGCCAAGGGCGGCGAGCTCCGCGTGGAGTTTCACGTGAAGAACGTGGGTTCGGCTCCTTTCTATTACGACTGGCCGGTCGAAGTCGCGCTGCTCTCGCCCGACACGCATCAGGTCGTCTGGCGCGCGAACTTTGCCCAGGTTGACATCCGCACCTGGCTGCCGGGTGACAACTGGACGCCGCCGTCGTGGCGGCAAAGCCCGGAAACGAAGCAGGAGGAAGCCTTTTGGCCCGTCGCCGCGGAGTGCGGTTGGGGCCGGCCGCCGCCGTCCGTGCTGGTGCAGGGCGTCTTCACACCCGACGTCCCGCGCGGACGCTACCTGCTCGCGGTCGCGGTCCTCGATCCCGCCGGCATGCAGCCGAGCCTGCGCTTTGCGACCGCCAACTATTTCGCCGATGGCCGGCATCCGCTTGGTGTTGTGGGTATCGACGGGGAGGCCGGCGGCGGGTTTGCCGCCGACTTCCCCTTCGATGATCCGCAGCGCGACGGCTCGCTGCACTACCTCGCCCCGTCCGCCACCCAGCCCTGAGTGCGTCACCCCTTTTAGTCCCTAACCCCCAAGAGAAAATGAACAGAAGCACGAATAACCCCTGCAGAGCCGCCGCCTCGCGCCGTCTCGGATGGATCGCGGCGATCGCCGTGATCGGAAGTGTTGCCCATGCCCAGCAAACCCCGGCGGCCGCCCCCGCGGCGTCGCCGGAAGAGACGCTGGAGCTTTCCCCCTTCATCGTTTCCGCCGACCAGGACCACGGCTACGCGGCCACGAACTCGATGGCCGGCACGCGGCTGAACACCGGCCTCAAGGACATCGCCGCCGCGATCTCGGTCGTCACCAAGGACCTCATGACGGACCTGAACGCCAACAACTCGGCGCAGCTCATGACCTACACGCTCAGCACCGAGGTCAGCGGAGCCAGCGGCAGCTTCTCCGGCGCCGCGGTCTCGCCCGGCTCGCTCCAGCAGGACAGTCCCAATCGCAGCTTTCTCCCCGCGGTGCGCATCCGCGGCCTGGCGAATGCGGACAACACCCGCGACTATTTCCTGACCGACATCCCGTGGGACGGCTTCAACACGGACCGCGTCGAGGTGAACCGCGGCCCGAACGCAATGCTCTTCGGCACGGGCAGCCCGGCCGGCATCGTGAACCAGACGACGTCCCCGGCCATGCTCGACCAGACCAAGACGGCGATGGAATTCCAGTATGGGAGCTTCGGCTCCACGCGGGCGACGCTCGACGCCAACGTCGTGCTGGTCCCGGAGAAACTCGCGGTGCGCGCGGCGCTCAAGTACAGCGACGAGCGTTTCCAGCAGGAGGAGGCGTTCATCGAGGACAAGCGGGGCTTTGCCGCCGCCACCTACCGGCCTTTCAAGCTGACGACGCTGCGCGCCAACTATGAGGAAGGCCGCCAGTCGTCGGTGAAGCCGCAGTGGCGGCCGCCGTTCGACCTTGGCATCGAGTCCTGGTTCGCGCTCGGCAAACCCGCCGTGAACCCGCTTACGAACATGGCGACCCTCACCGGCACGGCCACTGCGCGCGTTTCCGCCATCAACCCCGACGGCACCTACCGCGGCAGCTGGACGGCGAACGGCGCGGAACCGCTGCCGATCCTCACCGGCAACCTCGGCGGCGGCTGGGGCAGCGATAATCCCACCTTGGTGTTCGACCAGCCGGACCGGCTCGGCACGAACATGTATGGCGTCAACGGCGTCTACGCCCTGACGAACCGTGGGCCCGGTTACTGGGGCGGTTCGCTCGTTGGCGTGGTCCGTTCCCGCCAATACCAGCAGAACCAGCACGTCGGCATGGTCGGCGCCGGCGCGTACAACGAGCAGGAAATCAGCAACCCGGGAATCTTCGACTTCTACAACCATCTGCTGGAAGGCGGCAACAAGCCCGAGGGCGGGAAGTGGCACGTGTTCACAGCGACCCTCGAACAGCTCACGCCCGACCGGAAGGGCGGCATCGAGCTCGCGTACAACCACCAGTACCTCCGCTCGAGCTTCAACAACCCGTTCAACTGGGAAACCTACGGCATCGGCGTCGACGTCAACACGGTGCTGCTCAACGGCGCGCCGAACCCGAACTTCGGCCGTCCCTACATCGCGAGCGACAGCTGGAGCACCGAGACCAAGGCGACCCGCGACAATGCGCGGGCGACGGCGTTCTACACGATCGAGACGAAGGTGGGCCCCGAATGGCTGCAGAAGCTCCTCGGCAAGCACACGCTCACGGGCAACTTCAGCCGCTCGGAAGCCGAGAGCGTCACCAGCGGCGGTCGCGCCCTCGTGGCCGGTCCGGAGTGGATGTACCTGAATCCGCAGGCGATGGATCACTCCAACGGCTATCCCTACACGATCCCGAACAACGCCCCGCGCGGTATGCAGACGGTCGTCTACCTTGGCGGCAAGTCCACGGGCAACGACGCCACCAGCATGAACATCCAGCCGGTCACGGTGGACGTGATGCTGCCGGGCATCGACTCGATTCCGGTGTATTTCTACAAGAACAACTATCTCACGCCCGACCATGCCAACGGCCCGACCGATGGCGGCACCTGGACGACCGCCGGCGTGCAGATCCAGCGCGGCTCGGAATTCGACAAGTCCGACGTCGACCTGAACTGGACCGGCGGTGCGACCAGGTCCGTCATCGATTCGAAGGTGTTCGTGCTCCACAGCAGCATGTTCTGGGACACGATCGTGCCCACGCTCGGCTGGCGCCAGGACGACCTGAAATTCTACAACGCCCCGGGCAACGTCGTTAATTCCGACGGTTTCTCGGAGTCCAAGTCGCCGCTGCCCTCGACGCCGTCGTCCACCTTCGAGCAGGAATCCTTCAACTGGGGCGCCGTTGCCCGCCTGCCGAAGTCGATCGAGGCGAAGCTGCCGTGGGGTCTCCAGCCGGGCATCTTCTACAATAAGTCGGACAACTTCAGCCCGACCGCCCAGCGCATAAACATCTTCGGCCAGAACATCGATCCCAGCATGGGCACGACCGAGGAGTACGGTCTCATTGTCAGCGCCCTCAACGACAAGGTGTCGCTGCGCGTGACCCATTACGAGACCGCCATCACCGGCACCAGCGTCGACATGCGCGATGCGATCCACACGATCGTCCGCGACGGCATCGGCAACGCGCTGGCGAACATCTCGAACGGCTTCAACAATGCGAACCCGGTGGCGCGCGACGCGTTCAACAGCTGGTGGGCCTCGGACCCGCTGGCGCAGAACATCAAGTCCACCTTCGGCTTTGTCGGCGACCGGCCGACGGCCATCGTCGACGGCGTGCTCCTGCAGACCAGCGATTCCGTCTCGAAGGGCTGGGAGTTCGAGGTGGTCTACAATCCCACGCAGAACTGGCGGCTCGGGTTCAACGCGACCAACCAGGAGGTCGTCAACACGAACACCGCGACGGATGCGGCGCTGTTCATGCAAACGATCCTGCCGACCCTCAACGGCCCGGCCGGGCAGATCTGGACCGACAACACCGGCCGCACCTGGCGCAACCGCGCCAACGACTTCATCAATGCGGTCAACGGCAAGATCTACGGCGACGGGCAATCCGCCAATCCCGAGCTGCGCCAGGATCGCTTCAACGCGTTCACCAACTACAGCTTCACGGCAGGCGCGCTGAAGGGCTTCGGCATCGGCGGCGCGGTGCGCTACGGCAGCAAGCTCCTGATCGGCACCGGCTACAAGCGCGACGCCAACCTCGGCGACATCCCCGACTACAGCGTCCTCTACTACGGCCCGTCGGAGACGCGCTGGGACATGTGGTTCAGCTACAGCCGCCCGAACATCTACAAGAAGGTGAACCTGGACCTGCAGCTCAACATCCGGAACATCGGCGTCGACGAGAAGCTGATCCCGACCGTCGCCCAGCCCGACGGCACGATCGCCCAGTGGCGCATCGCGGAACCCATGACCTGGACCCTCAGCGCCAGGTTCAGCTTCTGATCAATGGGTCGGTGTAATCGCTTGCAGGCGTGGACGGCCGCGCCTGCAAGTGCCGCTTTTCGGCCCTGCCATCCATCCTTCGTTCCGCCAGCCTTCCCGCCACTATGTTGAACCACGTCGGCCTCAGTCTTCTCGATTACGCGACGTTCATCGCCTACTTCGTCGCGCTCAGTTGGATCGGGTGGCGGGCCACGAAGCGCCAGCAGGACGACAGCGCGGGCTACTTCCTCGCGGGCCGCAGCCTGCCGTGGTACGTGGTGGGCTCGTCGTTC
>Ga0247757_10000890_pt1 | contig 22299 bp, 19 predicted proteins | sample UWRJL126311R4_FD_180929 | JGI IMG/M metagenome (GOLD analysis project Ga0247757, IMG submission 180929) | Plant litter microbial communities from Arlington Agricultural Research Station in Wisconsin, United States - UWRJ-L126-311R-4 | ecosystem: Environmental > Terrestrial > Plant litter >...
CGAGACGCCGCAGTTCTTCTGGCTGCGCGTTTCCATGGGCCTCTTCCTCGACGAGAAGAAGAAGACCCGCGAGGACTGGGCCATCCGCCTCTACGACCTCTACAAGAGCCGCCGCTTCTGCTCGTCGACCCCGACCCTCTTCAACGCCGGCACGCTCCACTCCCAGCTGTCGTCCTGCTACCTCTACTACGTCGACGACACCATCGAGGGCATCTTCCAGCGCGGCATCGCCGACAACGCCTACCTCTCCAAGTGGGCCGGCGGCCTCGGCGGCTCCTGGACCTCCGTCCGCGGCACCGGCGCGCACATCGCCGGCACCAACGGCGAATCGCAGGGCGTCATCCCCTTCCTGAAGCTCCACAATGACCAGCTCGTCGCCGTCAACCAGGGCGGCAAGCGCAAGGGCTCGGGCTGCGCCTACCTCGAGTCCTGGCACAACGACATCTTCGAGTTCCTCGAGCTCCGCCGCAACACGGGTGACGACCGCCGCCGCACCCACGACATGAACACGGCGAACTGGATCCCCGACCTCTTCATGAAGCGCATGGAGGCCCGCGGCACCTGGACGCTCTTCCGCGCCAACGAGACGCCCGACCTCCACCACCTCTTCGGCAAGAAATTCGAGGAGCGCTACCTCCAGTACGAGAAGCTGGGCGAGGAAGGCAAAATCCAGGCCCACAAGATCGAGGCCCTCGAGCTCTGGAAAAAGATGCTCTCGATGCTCTTCGAGACCGGCCACCCGTGGATCACCTTCAAGGACCCCTGCAACGTCCGCTCCCCGCAGGACCACGTCGGCGTCATCCACTCGTCCAACCTCTGCACCGAGATCACGCTCAACACGTCGAACGACGAGACCGCCGTGTGCAACCTCGGCTCCGTCATCCTCGACTCGCACCTCAAGCCCGACGGCTCGCTCGACCTCGAGAAGCTCCGCGAGACCATCCGCGTCGCCGTCCGCGCCCTCGATAACGTCATCGACATCAATTATTATCCGACCGAGGCCGCCAAGCGCTCCAACCTCCGCCACCGCCCGATCGGCATGGGCGTGATGGGCCTGGCCAACGCCCTCTACGTGAAGGGTGTCGCCTTCGCCTCGCAGGAGGCCGTCGAGTTCAACGACGAGTTCATGGAGGCGATCGCCTTCTACGCCTACGAGGCGTCGTCCGACCTCGCCGCCGAGCGCGGCGCCTACTCGACCTACAAGGGCTCGAAGTGGGACCGCGGCCTGCTGCCGCCGGACACCGTCGATCTCCTCGAGCAGGAGCGCGGCCTCCCGATCAACGTTCCGCGCGGCGGCCGCCTCAATTGGGCGCCCCTGCGCGAGAAGATCGCCAAGCAGGGCATGCGCAACAGCAACGTCCTCGCCATCGCCCCGACCGCGACGATCTCCAACATCACCAACACGTCGCCCTGCATCGAGCCCACGTACAAGAACCTGTATGTGAAGAGCAACCTGTCCGGCGAGTTCGTGGTCCTGAACCCCTTCCTCGTGAAGGACCTCAAGGCCCGCGGCCTCTGGAACCAGGAGATGATCGACGCCCTGAAGTATTTCGACGGCGAGCTCAAGGACATCGAGGCCATCCCGGCCGACCTGAAGGCCCGGTACCTCACCGCCTTCGACGTCGAGTTCAAGTGGGTGATCGACGCCGCCGCCCGCCGCCAGAAGTGGATCGACCAGGCGCAGTCGGTGAACCTCTGGCTCAAGACGCCGGACCTGAAGACGCTGTCCCACATGTACCGTTCCGCCTGGCACGGCGGCCTCAAGACGACCTACTACCTCCGCACCCTCGGCGCCTCGAACATCGAGAAGGCCACGGTGAGCGTGAAGAAGGAAGTCCGCGGCATCGCCGGCGAGAGCAAAGCCGAGACCGCCACCCGCGACGCCGCCACCACGGCCGCCGCGGCGCTCAGCTCGGCCTCCCCGTTCACCGCTCCGGTTGCTCCTCAGGCCTCAAGCCTCGAGCCCCAAGCCTCACCTTCTGCCAAGAAGGTGTACTCCGCCGAGGAAAAGCGCGTGTGCTCCATCGAAGCCATGAAGCGCGGTGAGGAGTGCGAGGCCTGCCAGTGATGCTTATCGATCACTAACACTACGAGGCAGCCCTTAAGGCTGCCTTTTCTATTATCGGGAATCACTCCAGAAAGAACCGCATGACTGAAGCAGTTCAACTTCGTATCGAAAACCAGCGAAGCCCTGTCGCTGATGAAGTTTCAGCTATTGTTGCGGTGATCCGCCCAATTCTAGAAGGCGTGTTGTTCGCCATCAAAGGAGAAGTTGTTGCAGAGGTTGGGGGCTATGAAAATGTGAAATTACGCATGCTGCCGCGCCTGTATCGCCCCGGCGACGGCGATTGCGGTATCTGTTTCGAATATGCAGTGCATGACGCGATTAAGCGGGGCGAACCAGCAGTAATGGAGAAGATATCAGACAGCTTGGGTAAGCATTGCCGCGTACCAGGCAGTAAAACCGTCTCGATACTTTTTGGTGCCGAGAAAAGCGGCGCAGTGAAATTGATCGACACCGCTCAAGCTCTACTCACTGACGAATCACGGCTTCTTACGGGCGCACAGGCACAGCCGGTAAAGCTCAAGCGTTACATTCAAAAGCTCGCTGAGGCATTTCGGCGACCGGCAGATCGTGAAAATCTACCCAGTAGCATTGGTGGGTTGTGGAAAGCTGATCTTTTCCTCGGGAATAGTGATTCCGACCGTTGGGTAGGAACGACTGTCAAGATCAACCCAAAGCAGTTAGAGCCAGCAGCCGGCCTTCGAATCGGGATCGTGCCATCCTCGTCAGGGAAAAGCGATATGGTCCGATTCGATCATGCGCAGAATATTGTTGTCTGCCCTCTTCCTTACGACGGTGCCTTCATGGAGTTGTTCTATTCGGCATGGGTGATAGTGAAGCAGTTTATAGCGGCAGACGCTTACCTGCCTTCCTCGGCGCAACTGCCAGTCGCCTCACATCGATATGTGGCACAGCTCCTCCAAGACCGAAGGGATTTTGGTGTGCTCGAAGTCGTCAAAGTTTTTGCTACGCTTGCCCAGCCCGAGCTGCTAGTTTCGCGTCAACAGGAAGGCGCAATGATAACAGAGTCCGCGGGCAAGAATGTCGTAGAAACCATCATCGCCCCGATCTCCTTGCAATCGAAGTAGCGATATCGATGAAGCCTAAAGTTTTTCTTTCATACAGCTGGAGCAGCCAAGCTCATCAACAGTTCGTCTTAAGATGCGCCGAGCGCCTCATCGCAGATGGCGTTGAGGTGGTGCTTGATATCTATGACCTGAAGGAAGGTCACGATAAGCATCATTTCATGGAGCGAATGGTGACTGATAAGAGCGTTACGCATGTACTCCTCTTCTGCGACAAATCGTACACTGAGAAATCAAATGCACGAAAAGCAGGCGTAGGCACTGAATCACAAATTGTGTCGAAAGAGATTTATGCGTCAGTCGCACAATCAAAATTCATCCCACTTGCGTGTGAGTTTGATGCCAATGGCGAGGCCTACCTCCCGGCATTTCTCAGCTCGCGCATCTGGATAGATTTTTCATCCCAAGAAGCGGTTAACAAAAACTGGGAACAGTTGGTACGAGTTTTGTTTGGAAAGCCCTTACATGTTAAACCTCAGCTAGGGAATCCACCTAGCTACATTACCTTAGATTCAGTCACGCATGCAAATCCGGCCGCCGGTAAATTCGCGGCCCTCCGGCAAGCCGTAGTCGACGAGAAGAAGAACATCGGTGCCTTTAGACAGGACTTTCTTGATGCGTGCTATGCATATATTGAAAATTATAGAGTTAAAGCTCCACCGTCAGGTGAGACTAACTGGGGACAAAAAATTCTCTCTGACTGCGACGGATTGGTAGTGATTCGGGATCTACTGGTGGACTGGATACTTTTAGAGGCGAAAGCACCTTCACCGGGTTTCGACGAAGCCGTGATCGAGATGCTAGAGAAAATCCGTGAGCTTCGCTCACGTCCGAACGAAATAACCACATGGACCGATAGCTGGTTTGAAGCCCTGCGTCTTTTTAGCTACGAAGTATTTCTTTATGTTGTAGCTGCGCTGCTAAAAACAAAATCGTACGACTGTTTGCGTGAAGTCTATTCAACACATTATCCGATTCCTCAATCGGAACGATACGGGAAGCAAACCTTCGAAAAATTCGGTTCATTCTACGCTTACTCGGATATCTTAAATCCGATACTTTCGCCGCCAGGACAAAAGCTTCACAGTGCTGCAGCCGAGCTATTGAAGAGACATGCCAATAGAACCGATTTGCCGTTCGGAGAAATATTACAGGCTGATCTGCTATCTCTTTTGATGGCGTTTATTCAGCCAGACGTCCGCTGGTATCCGCAGACTCTATATTACTCTTCCTTTGCCAGGCATTTCCCTCTGTTTGAGCGTGCGACTCAACACAAGTATTTCGCCAACCTCTCGAGGATCACCGGCATTTCAGACGCGACGAAGCTCCGTGAGGAAGTGAAGAAAGGCCACGAGCGCCTCCAAACCGATCGGTGGCACAATTTTTATTTCGATCGTTCGTTCTGGGAATCAATGAACATGGATCAATTGGATACCCTGAAATAGGAACGCAGCGCGAACGCGCTAATCAGTTGCGAGGTTGCGGCAAGTCAGTGGCGTGAAAAGACCGGCCTTGCTGTAATCAACTGACTAAGATTTTCTACTCTCCACGGGCCGCGGCGACACCACGTCGGCGCGGCTTTTTCACAAATGAGTTGGCCTTCGTTCACGCAACTATTGATCGCCGCTGTCACCGTATGGGCAATCTGGCGCGACTATATCAATGATAGACTACGAGTCGAAAATCGAAGTCTTCGACTTCAGGTTCAAAGGTTTCAGCGAAGATTTTCTTTGGACCTCCAGGAAACTCTGAATCAATGGAGCACCAGCAAAAACTTCAAAGATGACGCTTCGGCCCTCTTAAGACTACATCAAGACAGGATGGATCGCTGCCAATCAGAACAGCTGTGGGCAATCGCGAGCTATCTCGCAGTTACCGTATTTCTGGTTACACATATTGCCGAAGGGAAGATTGACCATGGCAAGGTCCCCGCAGCGATTGTCGGCATGCTTGTCCTATTCTTAGTGACGACAGGGTTTCTTTGGGACCGACTCGAGAACTACTATCGCCACAGACATTCTCTGACGAAACTGTCCGCGAAGCTGCCCAACGCACCGGCCTATATGAAAGCGGATTTCGGGATCTCGACAAAACTCGCTGTGGCGCGCGGTGTACTGTCCAAGCAGGCGTCGTTTTGGATCATCATCTATGTGCTCGTTTTGGTTTCTCCGTTTGCCGGATACTGGCTGCTATTTGAGGAATGTCCTTAAATCGACGGGGCTTTGACATGCACGTGAAGTCTAGACTGTCGACAAACCAGCTGCGCCGTGCAGGCTCCAGTATGCTTCCTCCAACCCAGTGTCCCCCGGCAGATGGTTCCCAATTGAAGCTGCTCGTCCAACTTGGCTGGCTCACCATCATGGCCGGATTGGGACGCGTCCTCATTCAATGGCCGAGCAAAGCACCTCAGATTTCGACTCTCGAGCACGAACCGCATACTGAAACTGAATGTCGAGAGTCGAGACCTAACATGTTCAGCAGCACCTTCAACAATTCCTCTGGAAGTTCGGCGATTGCATGACCGCCATCTGGGAAACACTGATTGCATTTCTCGCCGGCGGCATCGGCGGATGGTTTAGTCCATGGATCGGTTGGAAGATCACCGAACTGAAGCTGACGCGGGAGGCTCGTGAAAAACTGATCGCCGAGTGTCGACTGGCAGTCGAACGGATCGAATCTAAACGCGAATTCGTGAAGAGCGTGGAATACTCACGACTTAGGCCATATCTCAGTGGAGAATTCATCAACTACATGGAGCCAAACGAAAAGCCAGGCCATCAAAGCGTCACCATTGCACTCGGAGATAGCCGTTATTCGGGCGTAGATCCGTTCAAAGCTCGGATGCTCGATACACTCGCAGCGCTAGAGAAGCGGTGGCGCCTGATATAACCAAGGCCGCTTGAGATGGGGCCGGTCCGAGCCGACGGGCCGTCTGACGGGGTCAGTCTATGTGGTTTGCGGTTCAATCGCGAAACGCGCTCGGCCTGGCCTTCTCGCTCCGTCTTCAGGGCCGAGCGGAACACGTCAGGTCAGGACTTAGGACAAATCCCTCCAATCTTCAGAATGTCTCGAGTCCTGACCCGAAGTCTTCCGTTCGCTCTGAGGTCCAAATGGAGCATGTCCAATTCGTCTCACTCGTCCTCGACTCTACGAGTATGCGGACGCTCGCACCGCGGCCACCATTCAAGCTGTGCATTCAGCTCCTGAACACGCAGACGAGCGTTCTGCGCAGTATACGTCCCGTCGTAGATCCATTCTCCATCAATGTACTCTTCCAGCCATACCAGGGCTGGGGTCCTGTCTTTGTAGAGCCCTCGATCGAAGGCTCGAAAAATGCGCTGCGGGAGGAAGCGTCCGGCCGGATCAAACACAAGTTTTTCGCTCTTCATTACTGTTTGTATGCATCCGGCACTGCGCTGGCGAGCCGCGCCGACGGCGTCAGACCTTGGGGTTGGGGTTCTCTATCGCGCCGATCGGTCTGAGAATCCCACCTCGAATACTCGGCCTGACCCGCTGGCTCCCCGCCCTCACGTCTGCCTGCAGCCTTGCCCGCCTCCGCCGATCGCGCCAGCGTTCCCGCATGCCCCTCCGCCCCGCCTGGCTGGCCCTTGGCCTGATCCCCGCCGCGCTCGCCGCGCATGATGAGTACGACACCGCAACGCTCGACGCCAAAACCCACTTCGCCAACCAGGAGGTTGAGGCCATCGCCCAGCCTTTCGTCGGCGTGACCACCCCGGAAGGCCGGCAGCCAGGCCTCTATCCGATCAAGTCCACCGGGGTCTCCACCGCCCCGCTCGTCGCCGCGGCGCAGGCGTTCATCGCGACGCTCACGCCCGAGCAGAAACTCCACACGGTCTTCGGCGTCGACGATCCCGAGTGGCGCCGCTGGTGCAATGTCGACAATGGCATCTATGTCCGCCAAGGCGTCAGCCTCCGCAGCATGACCGACGCCCAGCGTGCCGCCGCGCGCGAGCTCATGCGCGCCACCCTCAGCGCCAAGGGCCTCGCGCTCGCCGATGCCATTCGCCGCACCGACGAAACCCTGGCCGAGCTCAACCACAACCGGCTGGCCTACGGCGAGGACCTCTACTACTTCACGGTCATGGGACTGCCCTCGCCCACCGCGCCGTGGGGCTGGCAGCTCGATGGCCATCACCTCGTCATCAACACCTTCGTGCTCGGCGACCAGGTCGTGATGACGCCCACCTTCCTCGGCGGCGAACCCGTCCACACCACGACCGGCAAGTATTCCGGCAACGTCATCCTGCAGGACGAACAGAACCAGGGACTGGCCTTGATGCAGTCCTTCACGCCCGGGCAGCGCCAGACTGCCACGATCAACCCCGAGAAGAAGCACGCCGACAACCTCGCCCAGGCGGCGAAGGACAACGTCGTCATTCCCTATGCCGGCCTCTCCGTGAAGCAGTTCACCGCCCCGCAGCGCACCGCGCTGGTGGCGCTGATCAGCCTTTTCATCGACAACCAGGAGGAAGGCCACGCCAGGGTCCGGATGGAGGAAATCTCCGCCCACCTCGACGACACCTGGTTCGCGTGGATCGGCGGGACCGCCGATGACGCCGTCTTCTACTACCGCATCCACTCGCCGGTCGTCCTCATCGAGTTCGACCACCAGCCGCCCGTGGGCACCACGGCAATCAACGAGAAGGGCAAGGTCACCCGCGAACACATCCACGTCGTCATCCGCACCCCCAACGGCAACGACTACGGCAAGGACCTGCTCAAAGAGCACCTCGCCACCCACCCGCATTGATCCGGCCGAGCCGACGGGGTCAGGCCGGGCCGAGCCGAAGGGGCCATGCTGGTACTTGTTACCTTCGCTGGTCCGCTATTGTGCCGATCGAGCCTTAGAGGGCCGATCCATGCGGTCTGCACCCGCCCCATCATATCGAGACCTTTGCTCGCAGCCTACGGCAAATCAATAGCTGTAAGAAAGCGGACCTGCGATGCCTGTTCAATCCGCTGCCCCCTTAAAAAAGGTCATCAATGGCGTTCTAAGAATTCGCGGCATGCGACATGAACATAAGCGCCCTACATATGAAAAATCTAATCTATATGTTTCTCCGAAGCAGCATACTGCTTCTCTCGGTGGCGTCATTGTTCGCACAATCCACCAGTCCCTGGCTAAAAATTCCCAACTCCGATTTTGTTCCCGTCGAATCAGTCGATTTCAATGTCACCACTCAGGCCTATGTAACCGTGACGTTTGAAGGCGGAAGTTTCTACAGCGGTTCCGGATCGTGGTGGTCGGATTTCAAACAAACCGACTACAAAGGAAGCTTAACCGCCTCTGCAAAAGTAGGAGGCAGCGTAGTTGGACTCAATATCGCGAAGGTAGTGAATGCAGGACCCAAAATTGATGTCGAATGGGGCGTCGGCACCCGAATTCTACAGAAGCTTCCGGTGGATGATGTCACACAAGTTGTAGTCGAAATAACGGCAAGCAAGTCGTCGAAGAATGGGGTCGATATGGCTGTTAATCAGATCAAGGCCTCCGTTGAAAGCATCCCAAATCCCTATAGCGAAACCGCATTTGCAGTCTACGGCATTGCGAAAACCGTTCTGGATGGTCTATTTCCCGGCGACCAAGACGGAGACAGAATCAGTTCGAGCCAAGGAATCGCGCTCGGCGCAGTCCCGAATGGCGTTTACGTCATCTTCGGATCGAAGGAAAAAAAGGACTACGCAAAGTACGCCCAAAATCTCAATGGGCTTTTCTGGAAAGACCGTAATCTCTCCTTCAAGGAAGGTGCCTCGGTGAAGCAAATCGAGGGCGTCGCCTACTACGTCGTAAAAGTTGAATGGTCTGCAAGCCGGTTCAAAGGAGATTTCGATAACACTCTCAACGCCGGTACGGCGTGGGCAAATGCCTTTAGAATCGCCGAGGACGCAGCAAGACACGCGAATCTCGGAATCGTCGGGCAAGCTTCCGAAGAACTAGTAAGGAAGGCCGGCGAAGTAGAACTGCTAAAGATTCAGAACTTGAACAAAGACGCACACGCCCTCTTGGCGGGGGACAAGCAACTGACCACAAAAGAGGCGGGGTTCATCAAGAGGCAGCTGTCCGCTTATACTGAAAAGTTGTGTATCGATCGACTGACATTAGGCGCGAAGTTTGTCCTAGGTGAAAAGTTCACCCCTCAGTGGCAAAATTCTTTCATAACAAGTATCCAAGGGCAGACTCAGTTTTTCAAGTCATTGGAACCGGCGACACTGGAATTACTGAATAGAAAAGTGCTCAAGAGCATGGAAGTACTTGCCGCTCCAAATTGAGAATCTCGATCTCAGCCGATCCTAGTACCCCACAGAAGGGCCGACCCGACGGGGTCAGACCTTGGGGTTTGGGGTTCAATCGCGAAGCGCGCTAGGCCTGACCTTCTCGCTCCGTCGCCAGGTTCTGGGGCTTGGGGGGTTCGTGGTTGGGGGCGGCAGCGCCCCCGGATTCCGGCGCAGATTTTACCTGCAGCGGGAGCGATTCGGGTCTTGGTGAAAAGGATGGAATTCAGCCCCACCAACCCCGTCGTCAAACGCTGCCTCCAAGGGATGCAGCTCGAGAATTCGGATCGGCCCGCCGAGGCCAAGGAGGTTTTCGTGAGTGCATGGCACACGGCGTCCAACGACTCCGAGAGATTCATCGCCGCCCACTATGTCGCCCGCCACCAGGAAAGCGTTGCCGCCCGGTTGGAGTGGCTCGAGACGGCCCTGCGTCTTGCGTCCGCCCTCGACAATGAATCCGTCGCCAGCGCCTTCCCGCCCCTCCACACGGCCATTGCCCAGGGTTACGAAACCCTGGGCTTCCCGGAAAAAGCGGCGGAGCATCGGGGCCTGGCGGAGTCGCACCAGGACCGCATTTCCGACCGGGGTCCCTTCTACCACGGCACCCGGGCCGATCTGCAGGTCGGCGATTTGCTCACGCCCGGGGGCGCGTCCAATTATCAACCGGAGCTGCGGATGAACCACATCTACTTCACCGCCCTGGTCAACGGGGCCGCGCTCGCCGCGGCCCTGGCCAACGGCAACACCCGGGAAAGGGTGTACATCGTGGAACCGACGGGGAGGTTCGAGAACGACCCCAACGTCACGAACAACAAGTTTCCGGGCAATCCGACCCGCTCCTATCGCTCGCTGGAACCGCTGAGGATCGTCGGCGAGGCCACCGACTGGGCGAAGCTGACACCGCAGCAGCTGCAGGAATGGCGCGCCAAGCTGTCGAAGAGCCGCGGAGCCATCATCAACTGAAGCCCGATCCGGAGGCTGGCTCAGTCGTCGAACGTGGCGTAGGTCGTGTTGACGAACGCGTTGAGAAACTCCTCCGCGTTGTAGGGAAAGCGCTGGGTGATCATGACGAGGACGGTATCCTCCTTCGGGTCGATCCAGCAAATCGTGCTGGCCGCTCCATCCCAACCCCACATGCCTTCGGAACCGAGCATGGTGCTGCGACCGGGATCGGTGACCACCTGCACGACAAGTCCGTAGCCACGGTCCGCCCGGTCGAACGGATGCGGGTAGGCGAGATGGGCGATGTGGGTCCGGCTCATCAGCTCCACCGTCTTGCGGCTCAGGATGCGCACTCCGTCGAGCTGGCCGCCGTTGAGCAGCATCTGGGCGAAGCGCGCGTAGTCACCCGAAGTCGAGAACAGTCCGCCCCCGCCACTCTGGATCCCGGTGCCGTCGGGCTTGGGATTTCCCGCACCGAAGGGCGGCACCGCGACCAGTTTGCCGGAATCCCCCATCTGGTAGATCTTGGCCAGGCGGTCGAGCTTCTCTTCCGGCACCCAGAACGTGGTGTCCCGCATGCCGAGGGGCTGGAAGATATGCTCCTCGAGATAGCGGTCGAAGCGCTGGCCGGACGCCCGTTGCACGATGGCCCCGAGCAGATCGATCGCGATTCCGTAGCGCCAGCGTTCGCCCGGGTTTTCGAGCACGGGCAGCTTGGCGACGCGTTCGATGAAGCCATCGAGGTTGTCGGCCTCCCACACGCGGGCGCGGCGGAAGAGTTCGATCGCGACCGGGTTGCCCGCCGAATAGTCCGCATCGTAATAGTAACCCGCCGTCTGGTTCATGAGGTGAAGGATGGTGATCGGCCCGGTCGCCGGCTTGAGCTGCGGTGCATCGGCCGTGCCGCCGACGAGCACCTGGCGGTCCTTCAATTCGGGCAGGTATTTGCTGATGGGGTCGCTGAGCTTCAGTTTATCCTGCTCGAGCAGCGTCAGGATGGCGACGGCCGTGATGACCTTGGTGTTGGAGTAGATGCGGACAATCGTGTCCTTCTCCATCGGCTTTTTTGCCTCGAGGTCGCGCCAGCCGTGCGCGTGCCAGTCGACGATCTTGCCATGGCGCGCGAAGAACGAGACGTATCCCGCATACCGGCCCTCGTCGACATAGCGGTCCATGGCCTGGTGGGCCACCTCGAGCCGCGGCGCGGAAACGCCCAGTTCCGCCGGAACCCCGGTCGGCAGCGGCCAATCGGTCGCACCCGCGCGGAACGGGAGCGCGAGCGTCGTGAGGAGAAGGAGGGCGAGGATGGGTCGGGGTGAGGACATGGGGAAAATGATAGGCGATTCTGGCCCAAGAGCAATGGCCCGCGAGACCCGGGCGGCGCAGATCAGCTCTACCATTTGACCGGACGCTGGCCGGAACAGTTGAAGCCAGCCGAAGGGGGCAGGTCTCGGATGTTGATGCCGCTCTCGTCTGGACCCGCCGGAGCGGTCGCGATCACGATCCGCAACCCGAACTCTTCCCGGCGCCCCCAATTTGGAAGGGTCCTAATTTATGCTGTCATCGCGAGGGGCGCGACTTGTCAGCCATAGGCTTGGCGACGGCTGAAGCGCGCCGTGGCGTTCCAGCTAGGGCGCGTTTTAAAAATGTCATTGCGAGGAGGCCCACGAAGTGGGCTGACGAAGCAATCCAGCTGGATCACCACGGCCCGCTCTGCGGGCCTCGTGATGACAGACATTTTAAAACGCGCCCTAGCTGGATTCCTTCGCCTCCCGCCAGGCGGGATGCTCGCAATGACAAATTAGGACACTACCCCCAATTTGCTCGCGGCATCGTCGGCCCCGGACATTTTCCGAACATGGCTAAAAAGTCGCTCGTTCTATTGGGGTTAGGTTTGGTCGCCTCTGTGCCGAGCGCGACGTACGCGCAAGCCACGGCGGCAGCGCCCGCCCCGGCCAAGCCGGCTGCCGCCCCCGCGGATGAGCGGGCAAATTTCTTTCCGCCGAAGATGCAAAGTTTCCCGCTGTACGGGGACGCCGCGATCCCGAACTCCAAGCCCGGCCCCGACGAGGAATCGGGAGCCGACAAGGGTTGGATCCAGAAAGTCTCGCGGCCCACGCTGCAGGTTTATCTGCCCGCCAAGGCCAAAGCCACCGGCGCCGCCATGGTGATCATCCCGGGCGGCGGCTACGCTGGCCTCACTTGGGATTTCGAGGGCATTCAACAAGCCAACTATTTCATCGATCACGGGATCGCGGCGTTGGTGGTCAAGTACCGCATCCCGAGCGACCAAACGATGGTCGACAGGTCCATGGGCCCGCTGCAGGACGCCCAGCAGGCGATGCGCCTCGCCCGCCAGCATGCGGCCGAGTGGAATCTCGATGCGGCCCGAATCGGCGCGATTGGCTATTCCGCCGGCGGGCACCTGGCGGCGACGCTGGCCACGCACTTCGACAAAGACTACATCGACAATCCCGATCACATCAGCCTGCGCCCCGACTTTCTGGTCTTGGTCTACCCGGTCATCAGCATGGATGAAAAAATCACCCACCTGGGCTCGCGCGCCGGGCTGCTGGGCGGGAACCCCTCGGAAGACAAAATCCGGTTTTTCTCCAACGAGCTGCAGGTCACCAAGGACACCCCGCCCACGCTGCTCCTCCATGCCGCGGACGACCGCTTGGTTGATGTCTCCAACAGTGTCGTATTCTTTGACGCCCTGCGGCACGCCGGCGTTCCGGTCGACGCCCGCCTGTTTGCAAAAGGGCAGCATGGCTTGTTCCTCCTGCCGCGGGATCGCTGGCAGGGCGCCATCATGGATTGGCTGACGGAAAACGGCTGGCTGTCGCCGCGGGCAAACAAATAGGCCGAGCCGAAGGGGCCGTGGTTTGGGGCTTCGGGTTCGATTCGGCCTTCACCCGCAACTTCTCCACTTCGCGGTGTGTTCTCCGCCCATGAACGTGCTGCTCACCTTCCTGCTCTGGGCCCTGCTGCTCGTGCTTTGCTGGCCCCTGGCCCTCCTCGCCCTGGTCCTGTGGCCGTTCCTCTGGCTGCTTTCCATTCCGTTCCGCATCGTGGCCACCGCCATGGAAGCGCTGCTCGCCTTGGTGAAGGCCCTGCTCTTCCTGCCGGCTCGTCTCCTGGGCAGCAAGTGAGCCGCGCCAGACGACGGTTCACGCCGGGCACGATGCGCTGAGTCCCTGAGGCCCTCAGGGCATGCTGACCGCACCCCGCGCCTCCCTCTCTTGCGGCGCCCCTGCTAACGTTGGCCCAACAGCCCGGTCGACCCGCTCCGCCGGGGGCTGCATGCTGGCAGTCCTTTCCCCAACCCCATGAAAATCCGCCTCCTCCTCACTCTCGCGTTCGCACTGGCCTCTTCCGCCATCGCCGGCGCCGCCGATCTCGCCGGCCGCTGGACCTCCAAGTTCGACTCCCAGATCGGGGAGCAGAACTATGTTTACGTGTTCGTGCGCGAAGGTGACCACCTCACCGGCAAGGCCAGCTACCAACACTCGATGGGCAAGGGCGAGGTCGCCTTGGCCGGGATCAAACTCGAGGGCGATAAGGTTTCCTTCACCGAGACCCTCGACCTGGGCGGCAACACGATCACGATCACCTACACGGGAAAGCTCGACGGCGACACGATGGCGCTCACGCGCCAGGTCGGGGATATCGCCACGGAGCAAATCACCGCCCAGCGCTCGCCGGAGAAGTCCTGAAGCGGCGAGCCGCAGGCGCCCGCGTGTGGGGTTTGGGTTCCGCATTTCCTCGCCCCGAGCCCAAACCACCTCGGCAGCCGAGCCAAAGGGGTCGGGTTGGGCGCTGTGGGGTAACTGTCCGTCAAATCACGGCAACCCCACACCGATCCCTTTTCACAGAAGGAAACGAAGCTAACGAAGTTTCCCTCCCCCTCTCCGTTCCCTCCGTTGCCTCCTGTAAGCTCCGCCCTTTCGTGTGTTTGGTGTGTTTCGTGGTTAACCTGTTTCTCACGCAGAGCCGCAAAGCCGCAGAGCATTTGATCCAGCCACCACTCCACGTCACAGGCGGCCGGAAGGGGGCCGGGTCGCGAATGCCTGGGTCCACTGTCCGTTCCTTCACCCCTATTCCGCGATCCTTCGCCGGCCGGGCCGCCAGTCTTGCCGTCCCCAAGCAAACTCTCCATTGATGCCCGTCATGACACGCCTCCTGCTTCTCGGTCTCATGCCCATCGCGGCCCTGGCCGCACCGCTCCTTATCCCGCTCTCCGGAGCTAACGTGCCGCTGAAGTACGGCCTCGTTATCGGCCTCTTCCTCGCATTGGTGCTGCTGGCGGCAATGTTCTGGCGGCTCGCCAAGGACAACCTCCGGCTGGCAGACCACAAGGCCGTCGCGATTGGCCTGACTCTCGCCATCCTCGCCCTCGCGGCCTGGGACACGACCCTGCTCACGCGCAACCGTGCCATCAGCCGGATCGGCAAGGCCCTGACGGCGGCCGAACGCGTCATGCAGGCCAAGGGCGGTTCCTTGGAAGCCGCCGCCGACTATATCGCCGCCCTCAAGTCGATCGACCCGGGCTTTGCCCCGGCCAACTTCAAGCAGGCCCTCCGCGACTATATCCAAGGCGTTGATGACACGGTGGCCGCTCTCAAAGCCAAAGACCGCGGGAAGGCGACGGCTGCTGAAGCCGCGACCAAAGCCGCCTACGCCAAGATCGTCGAAATCACGGCGAAATCCTGAGGGCCGGGCCCCCGGGGCCGGTTTTTGGGGTGTGGAGGCGAAGCCCGTCAACTCAGGGCAACCAAGGGACCGACCAATCCGTTTTACAGGAGGCAACGGAGGGCACTGATAGAACGCTCCGTTCCCTCGTGTATAAGGTCCGCCTTTTCGTGTGTTTCGCGTATTTCGTGGTTAATCCGTTTCTCACGCAGAGCCGCAAAGACGCAGAGTATTTTCGATCGAACCACCAATCCACTTCACAGGAGACAACGGAGGCCACTGAGAGACTCTCCGTCGCCTCCTGTGCAAAAGGATCAGGATCGGAACCGCCTCTGCGCCCCCGGCGTCTCTGCGTGAACCCGGTTCGCCCGCGATCGGGTTGTCCGTGGTCAGTGGTCCGTAGTCTGCCGCTCCCTCTCTCCGTTCCCTCCGTTACCTCCTGTAAGGTCCGCCCTTTCGTGAATTTCGTGTGTTTCGTGGTTAGCCTGTTTCTCACGCGGAGCCGCAAAGCCACCGAGCATGTGATCCAGCCATCCGTCCACTTCACAGGAGATAACGGAGGCAACCGAGGGGATTCTTCGTTCCCTGTGTTGCCTTCCGTGCGATTGGCCCGCTCCCGCGAGCCGATCCGAAGGCCGCCTCAGCCGGGTCCTATTGGCCGGTCGAATCGCCACACTCTTCAGCGCCGCGGGCTCGCGGCCGCCGACGATCAGCTTGTGCTCACCGGCGGTGAGCTTGAAGCTCTTGGGCACGAATTCGCCGTTGGACTCGGAGTCGCCGTTCCCGCGCCAGTTGCTGGTGCGCTCCTCAAAGCCGCTGGTGTTCTCAAGGTCCCAGATCATCGTCTCCTGCGGTTCGGCATCGATGTTCAGGAAGAAGGAATTCGAATTCTCGTCCGGCGCATTCACGGTGCCGATGACGAAATACTCCCCCGCCGTCGCCACCTGGATCGTGAAGACCGCCCGGCCCCCGTCACCTAAGCCCGTGGTCGCCGGCTGGGAAATCGCCCCGTCCTTCAGCACGAACGGTCCGGTAAGCTTGGCTTCGGTGGCGGCCATCACGGCAGGGGACGCGGGCTTGGCCGGGGTGTCCGCAGCGAATGCGGGAATGGCCATGATTCCGGCCAGGACGAGGAGGGGTAGTTTTTTCATCGGACCTCCTCGTTATCCGATCCCACGCCAGCGGCAACCCATTTGCCGGGGCGAGCCGGCGCTGACCCTTCCGAACCTCCTACTTTGCGTAGAGTCCGGAAAGCGCCGACCAGCGGCTCTGGAAGAGCGTGCCGAAACTCCCGGCCTCACCGGGGATCGCCCACGCGGCGGAGAAAACGCCTTTCCCCTGGCTGCGCCACTCGCCTTGGGCCGGGCGATGGTGGTGTCCGAAATAGGTGATGACCCAGAAGTAGCCGCTCCCCTTCCCGGCCATGGGCACCGACATGAAATTCTCGGTCGAACGGCGCGGGACGGGTTCCCCGGTGCACCGGATATCGGCGTCGATGATTTCCTCCGGCAGGGCCAGGTGCACGCGCCAGGTGTCCGGCGTGATTTCCTCCACCCGCAAATCCGTGAACTCGGCCGTCGGGTCGGTGGCCAGGATCCGGGCCTGGTCGGCGACGTCATGCGGATACCAGCTCGCCAGTTGCACCCACTGCACTTTTCCCCGCATCCGGGCATCGCCGGTGCCGACGACCCGGGCCCACCAAAACGCCATCGGGATGCGGCCGGGAGATTGCACCCTCACGCCATCAACCACGAACTTTCCCGCTGACAGGAAGCAGAGACTGCCGAGCGCGTAGCCTGAATACCGGGGGTTGGCCTGCAGGAACCGGGCGAGGGCCGGATCTTCCTGCGCGCCTTCCGCCACTGTCACCAGCCGGAAGCCGGCGGGCAACCGACCGGCAACGACCGCCGGATCGAAAAGGTGGTCACGGCAGATCTCCGCCGCGACATCCGATACTTCCGAGACGCTGGTCCAGCCTGCCGGCAAGGCTCCGTATCCGTTCTCTCCCGCCCGAGCCGTCAGCGTCGCGATAGTCAACAGGAGAGCGCCGTGGATCAGCGCCAACCCTCTCTTGAGTCGAGACGGAGGAGGCAGGACGTACACTGTTCCGTCGAGGTGCATGGGGCCATTCGCAACCTAACCCTTTCGGCATTGGCTCATGCCTTGGCCGCGACTCCGTTCAGTCTTACACGCGACAACGGACGACACGACCCCGCCAGGCCGCGAGCAGCAGGCTCGCCAGGCCGAAGAGAACGAGTGACGAGCCGCCCTCGGGAACGTTGCTGGCGGTGGCGTGCCCGTTAATGCGCACCCCGAGGTCCAGGTTGTCCTGACGGAACCAACCACCGGTGTAGTGGGAACGAAACGCCTCCACTCCCAGGGGATTCGGCGCGGGATTGTCCATGCCGCCATAGTAATCGACGGCGCCTTCGTATTTCACCCAATAGGTGCCGGCATCGAGCTGCCAGTCCAACCCCGTGAGGCCTTCCCAGTTGGACTGATAGTTGTTGAAGGAAACCACGGTCGACCCGCTGTAGAGATCCGCCCCGGGGATGTTCCCGCCATCGGCCGCAATGGCGACCGTGAGGCCGGCGGTACGATAAACGTACATCCAGCCGAGGACATCGGTGATTGTGGTCGGCTGCAGCAGCTCGAACTTTGCCGCCAGCCACTGCGGGTAGGTAAAGCTGGTGCCGTTGCCCAAATCCCAGCCGCCACCGAGACTGGGCGTACCGGTGTCGACGATAACATCCGCGCGTGAGATCGCGCTGAACAGCAAGGCCGCACCGAGCAGCAAAGGAAGGAAGGACGACCGCAGTTTCATGGGAATCTCCTGGAGAAGGCTGGTTGAAAACGCTGGGCGCAGCGACCGTGCATGCCATGTGCCAAACCCCGCTTCGCTTTCGACGCCGACTACAACCCGTGATCCATCAGGACATAACAGCCGGCGCGCAAAAGCGGCCATCCTGCGCTCTGCCCGCAAATCGTAAGCCAATCCGACAAAAGCTCGATTCGACGGCTCGCCCTCAACCCGAACCCACGATCTTTTCTCACAGAAGGTCAGCCACAACGTGAGTTGGGCGACTTCAGCCAGAGTGACGACTGGGCGACTGATCCTGTGAATCCAGCAAGATTCAACAGGAGATCCCGGGCTAGCACCGCTAGCATCGGGATAACGAAGCTAACTAAGTGGGACCGGCCAATTCGTCTTACAGGAGGGAACGGAGGGCACTGAGAATCGACAACTGACCACCGGACTCTCTCCAGCGCCCGATTCGACCGTTGAATGTCAGTGGTCCGTGGTCAGTAGGCGGTAGTCCGCAATCCCCTCTCCGTTCCCTCCGTTTCCTCCTGTAAGGGTCGACCCGACGGGGTCAGACTTTGGCGTTTGGGGTTCAATCGCTCTTGCCGCCGCTTGCCCGGACCTCGTGCCGTTTATCCGGGGTGCCAACCGGAGGTATATTGGGAGTCTACAGCCGAGGCCGGACTCGCTAGCTTCCGGTTGTCCCCTTCGATCATGACGCGCGACGAGAACAGGGCCGGGCCGCCTGGCGGCGACTTTGCCGCGGAACTGCGGGGGTTTGGACTTCCGGGGATCGCCGCTATCCTGCTCATCCTGCTGACGGGAAATATCTTTGTCGGCGACATGATCGCCCTGCCCGTCGGCGCCGTTTTGGTGCTGGTCTGGGCGCGGTGGTCGCGCACGCCCTGGCGCGAGCTGGGCCTCGCCCGCCCGCACCGCTGGGGGCTGACGCTGGCCGGCGGGGTGGTCTTTGGCGCGGCGTTGGCGTTGCTCTTAAAGGCCGTCGTGAAGCCGCTGCTGGGCATCGACGCGGTCAACCAGCCCTATCATTTCCTCGTCGGCAACACGGCCATGCTCCCCACCGCGGTGTGGGCCATGTTCGTGGCGGGATTCGGCGAGGAGCTCGTGTTTCGCGGCTACTTCTTCGAACGCCTCGGCCGGCTGTTCGGCTCCGGCCGCGGGGCACGGATCGCCATCGTGTTGCTCACTTCCGCCGGATTCGGGCTGGCGCACCACGCGAACCAGGGACCCGCCGGCGTCACCCAGGGCGTGATCGTCGGCCTCACCTTCGGCACGATCGCCATGTGCACCGGCCGAATCTGGCTGCTGATGATCGCCCACACCGCCTTCGACCTCGCCGCGCTCACGATCATCTACCTGGATCTCGAAACCACCTTAGCCCACGCGGTCTTCAAATAGCCGCGGCGCCGTTGGCCCGAACCAACGAACTTTTCTCGCAGAAGGTCAGCCACAACGTGAGTTGGGCGACTTCAGCCACAGTGACGACTGGGCGACTGATCCTGTGAATCCAGCGGGATGCAACAGGAGATCCCGGGCTAGCACCGCTAGCATCGGGATAACGAAGCCAGCTAAAGGCGACCGACCCATTCGTCTTACAGGAGGCAACGGAGAGCGCTGAGAAATGCTGCGATCCCTTGGTTGCCTTCTGCAAGGCCGGTTCAAATCCACCGATCCTTCTCGCAGAAGGCAACGAAGCTAACGAAGGCCGACCCGACGGGGTCAGGCTTTGGGGTTTGGGGCGCTGTCGGTCAAATCAGGTGAACCCCAAGCGGAACCCGGCGGTACGCCCCAATCGCTTCGGGACATTCAACTACCAAGCCTGAGGTGTCTCACAAATTGCAAAGTTCCACCCCGGAGGTTGGATGGCGGGCGCGGGCCACGGAGATCAGCAAATAAAGGAGACCAGCGATGACCTTAAAATGGGACCAGATCAAGGAACTGAAGGACGGTCTTGATGACCTGTTGGACAAAGTTGAGGACGTGGAGAAATGGCGCGAGTTCGCCGAGCGCATCGACCGGGCGCGCAACGGGCAGATCGGCGACCCGGTTGAGCTGATGGCCATCCTGGTCGATCTCCTGGAATATCTCGCCGACAAAGTCCCGATGGGGCCGTTGGAGCGGCTGATCAAACCCCTGCTTGAAGTCGCGATCGGGGCGCTGGAGGCCGGGGCCTCGCTGGTCCGCTGGATCCTGCTGCTCCGCTACCGCCGCGCGCGGGCGGCGGGACAATCGCCCGATGAAGCCGCCCGGGGCGTCACCAATGACCGGGCCGCGCAACTCTGGTTGCGCCTGCAGGAACGCAAAAACCCGGACGGGGCCCGAGACCCGGCAACGCCGGACGATCCGAACGCCAGCGCGAACGGCGTGTTTACCGCCCCGACCATGCCGGCGGGCGATCCACCCCGGCCGTGGTCAATGGAACATGACGCGTGCTGCCGCAAGGACGGGCATGGCAGCATGCCGCCGACGATCGACGAGATGGTGACCAGTTCATCGCGCAAGCTGTCCGATGCGCCGCTCGAATACGAGGTGACGGTTGAATTCCGGTTTACGCACCCTTGCGGAATCGCATCGCAACAGGTCACGACGGCGACGCGTAACTGGCCGGGGGCCGGACAGCCGGATCCTGCCTGGATTCCGATTCCGCGCAGTCCGTCGGGCAGTCCGGACCAGCAGTTTGAATTGACCGTGGGCAGCGCTCCCAACGGCAGCAAGACGGGGAAGGCAGTCGTGAAATCGGCGGGCGATTTGATTTTGATCTACCGCGTGTTTTCCAACTGCGGAACGGTCAGCACCCGATACGCCCGCGTCATTTCCTGACCCGGCCGATCCGACGAGGGCCGATCCGCCGGGGTCAGGCTTTGTGGTTTGTGGTCCCGGCGCCCTCGACCCGAACCAACGATCTTTTCTCACAGAAGGCAACGAAGGTGGACCGGCCGATTCGTCTTACAGGAGGCAACGGAGAGCGCTGAGGAATGCTTCGATCCCTTGGTTACCTTCTGCAAGGTCGTTTCAAATCCACCGATCCCTCTCACAGAAGGACAGCCACAACGTGAGTTGGGCGACTGATCCTGGGCTAGCCCGCTAGCATCGGGAAAACGAAGCCAACGAAGTTTCCCTCCTTCTCCGTTCCCTCCGTTACCTCCTGTAAGGCCGGGCCGAAATAGTTTCAGGACGTTCCAGGTCGTGAGCTGACGTCTTCCATTCGAGCATCGCCACTGGCGGCCACACCTGTCGTCGTGAAATCATCTCCTCTCTTTCCGATCTTCCTCCCTGCGCCGGTTGCGGCCGTTGTTGCCACCTCGTGGTGGAGCTCCGCCCGGGCGACAGTGTCCCGGAAGAACTGGTCGCCGTCCATGCCGGCGTGCGCTGCATGGACCAACGCGGCAACGGCGCCTGCGTCGCCCTCGATCCCGTGACCGCGCTCTGCACCATTTACGACTCGCGGCCGCAGACCTGTCGCGACTTCGCCCGCGGCAGCGGGCTCTGTCGTCAGGTTCTCGCGCAATCTGCGAAGATCCCGTCTCAAAGAAGGTAACGAAGACAACGAAGCGGACCGGCCAATCGGTTTACAGGAGGCAATGGAGGACACGGAGGATCGACCACTGACCACCAGCAACCGATTCGACCACTGAATGTCCGTGGTCAGTAGTCAGTAGTCCGTGGTCCACCCGTCCGTTCCCTCCGTTGCCTCCTGTAAGGTCGATTCGGGTGCATCGATTCCTTTCCCAGCAGGTAACGGAGAACACCAAGCGATGCTTCGTTGCCTTCTGTGAGGCCGAGTCCTGACCTTGAGTACTCCGCCGCGCTTCCCGTTCAGGGCTTCCCATTGCGGATCGCCTCGACCTGATCCGCCGTGAACGCCCCGCCCGGATTTTCCCAGGCGTTGAAGACGTAGGTCAGCACGTCCGCGATTTGTTCGTCCATGAGCTCAGCGCCCAAGGCCGGCATAACCCCGTTGGTCGTCTGGCCGTTGACGGTAACCGGACCCGAGAGGCCACGCAGCACGACGCGAATGGCCCGCGATCGATCGGCGGCCAGGAAATCGGACTGGGCGAGCATGGGAAAGATGCCGGGGACGCCCCGGCCGTCGGGCTGGTGACACACATAGCAAAGTTTCAGGTAGACCTGCTTGCCCTTCTCGCCCTGGGCATCCCTGGCCGCCGCGAGACGGACGGGAACAACGCTCGGGGCCACGTCAAACAGCCCGTCGAGCTCGGCCGAACCGCCCGCCACTTCGGCGGCTTGGACACCAACCTGCCTGGCCTCGATTCCCTTGCGTGGGTCGATCGCGCGGGACTCCGGCTCCGCCGGTTTGGGCAAATCAGCCGCCGCGTCGACAATACCAACCAGGGCGTGATCGACGCACATAAAGGGCCCGCTCGCGCGATCCGCAA
>Ga0247757_10000891_pt1 | contig 22286 bp, 20 predicted proteins | sample UWRJL126311R4_FD_180929 | JGI IMG/M metagenome (GOLD analysis project Ga0247757, IMG submission 180929) | Plant litter microbial communities from Arlington Agricultural Research Station in Wisconsin, United States - UWRJ-L126-311R-4 | ecosystem: Environmental > Terrestrial > Plant litter >...
GGGTGTCGCAGCAGCGGGCGTCGTCGCAGCGGGCGTCGTCGCAGCGGGCGTCGTCGCAGCGGGCGTCGTCGCAGCGGGGGGGGTGGCGGTCGGTGGCACCGCTGCCGCAGGAGTCGAGGGTGCGGGGGATGTGGGCGTGGCTATCGCAACCGCCGTGCTAGCCGGCGCGCGGTAGGGCGCCGCGTCGGGCGGCACCGCACTGGGCGGGACCACGAGTTGAGCGAGCAAGCCGTGCAGATCCGCCAGATGACTCTCGAAGCGCCCTGCGTCGTCGTAATAGCCAATGACGAGCAGACCGGTGCGGCGGTAGGTGGTTTCTACCGACGCCACCGCCCCGGTGCTGGTCGCGGGGGAGCTGGTCGAGCTGATGACGGGCCAAAGCGCGGCCTTCGGCGGACCCGAGACTTTCTGGGTGTAAGTGACCTTGGCAAACAGCAATTCTGCCTTGGAATCACGATGCGTGGGGTCGAGCCGTAGCTTCTCGACATCGGCAATCTCGATCACGCCGCGAATGGCGGGCAGTGGTCCGACGGTGGTCGGCTCTTTCCTGACCATGAACGTAGTGAAGTGGCGCGCTTTGTCGGTGCTCAGTCCGAACAAGGTCGACTGTTCGAACAGGCCCGTGCCCTCGAGGCCATCGGCGTAGTTCTCCAAGATGACGTCGAGATCGCGTCCGGCGGCACTCGGTTCCATGGGATGAACCTTCAGCCAGATCACCGCGTTGTCGCGCGTGTTCACGAAGCGCAGATCGAAAATGTTCTCGTTCCGCCGCTCGGCTCGAGAGACGGTGCCGTCGGCATCTTCGTCGAGTAGGCGTAGCGCGCGATACTGGACGCCTTTCTTCTCGGACCAAGATTTTTTGATCGGGTCGTAGGCGTAGTTGTCGAGTACCCAATCAGCGGGCAAGAACTTTTGCTGGGCCGGATCGGAATATTTGACCTGAATCTTCGACAGCGATTGCTCGTAGCCCTGAGCGCCGAGCGCTCCGCTCGCCGGCGTGCACGCCTGGCACAGCACCATCGTCAGCCCGACTCCCAACCCCAAAAACCAAGTAGACGTCGTCATCTGTTTTTCACCGCGTTTGGCCCCAAGCATCGAAGCCTTCGTCGTCGCACGCCTGATACGGGCGATTCAAGCGAAATCCGCGTGCCCTCTCGCGGCTGGTTTCGGCGGGGGCAACGGGCTCGACACACGTTCGACATGTCTCCGGGGCGGCGCTCCGTTTACGGTGACTCGATGGCTCAAGAGGCTCCGCAGTTTGGCGTTCCGCATGGGTTTCAGCAAGACCGAGTCAAGGTCGCGGCGGTCAAAGCACGCTTGTTCGATGAAGGCGTGAAGAGCTGTATGGCCACGTTCGTGGACATCTACGGCATCCCGAAAGCCAAGGTGACGCCGATCGACTCGTTCGAGCACCTGTGTGACGGCAGTGAGCTGTACACGGTAGGTGCGGTCGAAGGGCTTGGACTTGCGGGGCCGCAAGAAGACGAATGCGCGACGGTCCCCGACCTCGACAGCACGATCGTGCTGCCTTGGGACAAGACGCGCGCTTGGTTCAGTAGTGATTTGTACTATCACGGTGAACCGTACGCGGGAGACCCGCGCGGCATTCTGCGGCGCGTCCTCGCGCGCGCGAAGGACCTCGGCTTCACCTTCAACCTCGGGATCGAGCCCGAGTTTTACGTACTGAAGCCGGACGCCCAAGGCAAGCTCGGCCCAATCACCAAGACTCGCTTTCAAGGCCCCAACGCTTGCTACGATCTGACGCTCGCCAGTGAGTCTTCGGAATTCCTGGATCCGCTCGCGAGCTACCTGGGTGAACTCGGGTGGGGGTTGTATTCCTACGACCAAGAGTGCGGTCGCGGTCAGTACGAGTTCGACTTTGGTTACAGCAACGCGCTCACGATGGCCGACCGGTTCGTCTTCTTGCGCTTCATGGTCAAGAAGGTCGCCGAGCAGATCGGCGCGGTCGCGAGCTTCATGCCCAAGCCGTTCGCGGACGATTTTCGCAGTGGCGCCCACTTCAACATGTCGCTCGCGGACCGTAACACGGGTGTCAATCTGTTCGCGCCGGGAGGCAGCGGGCCCGGTAAGTTGGCAAGCCGTTATGGCGTGCCCTGTTCGGATCTCGCGCTGCACTTCATTGCCGGTTTGAAGGCCCATGCCTCTGCGATCACGGCCGTCACCTGCCCCACGTACAACTCCTATCAAGGTTTGATTGCGCAGGGAGACCTGGCAGACTTCTCATGGGCCCCCGTGCTGGTCGCATGGGGAAAAAACAATCGCAGCGCGATGCTCCGCTTGCCCGGCAATCGCTACTGCGTGGAAAACCGCGCGGTCGACATGGCCAACAACCCGTACCTCGCGGCCGCAATTTCGCTCGCGGCCGGACTGGACGGCATCGAGCGCGAGCTCGACCCCGGCGAGCCTCTGAACGACGATCTGTATCGCCGTGGCCGGAAGGAACTCAAAGCCGCTGGCATCGAGCTTTTACCGCGCACGCTGCTGCACGCGCTCGAGGCGTTCGAGACCGACGACATCGGCTCGTCGGCATTCGGCAGTTTCTACCGCGACATCTACCTCAACCATAAGTTGCGGGAGTGGGAGCGCGGCTTCTATCCCGTGCACGAAGAACAGCGGCGATCGCAGCTCACGTTCATCTGAAGTTCACTTCAACCCTGCGCGAGTAGGTCGCGTATCGCCGCGTCGATCAGCGCACTCGCCTGCGAATTGCGATCCGGGCCGCCGGCGATGTGACCCCAAGTCGACTCGATCACGCGCAACTCGGCGTTCGGCAGCTGCGCCACCTCGAGCCGACTGTCGTCCGGGTGGAAGTACAGATCCTCGTTGGCCGGCATGATGATGGCGCGGGCCGAAATGGCGCCCAGCGCCGCCGCGAAATCACCGTTGAAACGAGGGTTTGCGCTGATATCGGCGGTTTGCCAACTGTTCAGCACACAAAGCAGGTCGTTGGCGTCATAGTTTCGATGCTCGAGTGCCCAGGCATCGAGCAGCGCGCGAGGCGAGGCATGCCCGAGCGCGCGATACTCGTGGTTGCGAAAGAACGCTTGGCTGTAGGCCCAACCCGCATAGACACGTCCGAACGCGCTCAGGCCGCGCACGGGCGGTTCCCGGTAGTGACCCTCGGCGAATGCTGGATCGGCGAGCAGCGCGGCCTTCACGCCCTCCAAGAAAACCCAATTGTGCGGTGACGTTCGCGCGGAGCCGCATACCGCGAGCAGGCGCGCGACCCGTTCCGGGAAGAGCGCCGCGTGGTGGTACGCCTGTTGGGCGCCCATCGACCAGCCGAGCGCGAGCGCCACGCGTTCGATGCCGAATCGCTCGCTGAGCAAGCGCTGCTGTGCACGCACGTTGTCGAGCAGAGTCGGACGAGGGAACGCGGCTCCCCCTTGTGTCGGATGGTTGCTCGGTGAAGACGATACCCCGTTACCGAACAAATTCGGGATCACGACGAACCAGTCGGCGGGGTCGAGCGCGCGTCCGCTTTGGACCAGCGTCTCGTTATCCCGATGCGTGCCGGTGTAATACGTCGGAAAGAGCACCGCGTTTTGGCGGTCGGGGCGCAAGTGCCCGAGGGCCCGGTAGGCCACTCGCGCGCTCGTCAGCACTTCCCCGGACTGCAACTCGAAGTCGCCGAGCTCGAAATACCGCACCTCCGCAGCCGTCGCGTCGCCAGCCGTCATGGTCTCAGTTTAAGTCGCTTTCTCGAGTTCAGCGGGAGTGGTTGTTTCCTTTCGACTCGCGGCCGTGCTTGCGCAAATAAACCCCGACCCGGAGCCGATACAGGCACGAAACCAAGGCCCACGCAGGTTCAGCCGGCAAGATGAAAACGCGGGTCGAGGGTCGTCGTCGTCGTCGGATCCGGGCAATTTTCAGGCGATTGCGCGTCAATTCTCGACGTCCTTCGCGGTCCGAGACGCCGCACACCCCGGAGCGCCAGCGGCTGCTCGCTGGCGTCCTCGCGGCGCTCCGCCAGCTGACGGGCGGCGTGGCGTAGGCACTCGACCGCTGTGCGACGGCTCTCGCCCTAAGGCTTGGAGTTTCGCCGACGGCGCAGCAGACCGAGCAACGCCAAACCCAAGCCGAACCCGAAGACACTCCGATTGCCGCGGCTCGGCACCGTCGAGCAACTGCACCCGTCGTCATCGCTCGAACTCGAACCGGGGTTGGGAGTCGCGCCCGCTTCGCCACTTTGGTCCGAGCCGCCGACGCTCGTGCCACCGGAGGCTTTGCCGCCAGTTCCCCCCGCGCCGCCGGTTAGTGCGCCGCCGGTTCCCGCGCTCGGTGGGTCTATCGCGCCGGCCTGGCCGCCCGCTTCATCTGTGCCGCTTGCGCCGGCGCTGCCACTTTCACCGCCTGCGCCACCTTCACCGATGACTACCGGCGGTGTGCCGACACTCAGCCCCTTGACGACCTTGGTGGTCAGCTTTGCGCGGTCGACGGCGGTCAGCGTGTAGTCGACCACGGTGCCGTCCGGCTGGGCCGGAATCGTGACGCGGAACAGATCACCGCCGATGAAGGCGACTTTGGCTTGCCGGGTAACGCCACTGATCGTGTACGGAACCGTGACCGTCGCCATTTGACCGACTTGGCTGGTCGCGCTGTCTTCGACCGCGACGTGAAACACGATCGGCTCCCCGACGGCCACGACCGGCGTTTCGATGGCGCGGAATTTGGGGGGGGTCGTGTCGGCGGAAAGCCCGTAGTAAACGCGATTGTTGCGCAGCGTCGCCGCATTGGCGGGCGTGATCGTGCCTTCACCCTGGCCGGTCACGAGGTCGAGTTTGCCGTCCCCATTCAGATCCGCAATGTCGATCGCGAGCGTGATGTCCGTGAATTTCGGCAGGGCATCTGCGGCATAGGTGAAGATGCCATTGCCGTCGTTGAGGAGCACTTTTTCCGAGGTGTGGGTGCGGCTGCCGACCACGATGTCGTAGTGTCCATCGCCATTGACGTCCGCGCATTTCACCGCGCCATCGACGGCGGCAGGCTCGCCGATGATGCGGGTCGAGGTCTGATCGACGAACCCGCCGTGCCCGTCATTGATCAGCACTTGTGTGACGTTCAATCCCGCGGGAGTGCCGTCCGGCGCTTTCCCCGCGTTGTCGAGCACGAGATCGAGGTCGCCGTCACCGTCGAGATCGCATGCCTCCTGATTGTTGGCGAACGGCCCTTGCTTGGGCGCGTACTTGGCAGTGATGTCGCCCGGCAACGTGCCGCTGAAGGCCGTGCCGTCCGTGAAAAAACCTTTGCCATCGTTCAGGAAAATCCGGCTGTAGCCGGCTCGATGGTTGACCAGGATATCGAGGTCGAAGTCTCCATCCACATCGACGAAGTCCAAATCCGTCGGCCGGGAACCATAGTAGGGCGCCGTCGCGGTCGCGGGGATCGTTGCCGGCAAGCGGTGCGTGCCCGCAGGAACGTCCGTTTGCGTCTCGCTGAGCGTGAACAGGCCGTGCCCGTCGTTGCTGTACAAGATGAGCTTCGAGACCGCTCCCACACTGGCGTCACCCCAATCAGCCACGACCAAGTCGAGATCGCCGTCGCCGTCGAGGTCGCCGAAGTGTACCGAGCCTGCGGTCGATGCCGGGTTTCCGGGGAGCAGGATTGCGGCCAGATCCGCATACTGCGCGGGGCCGGTTTGGACCCACAGCTTGTCGGGGTCGCTACCGTAAGCGCCGGGCTGGTACACGTCCAAGTCGCCATCGCCATCGATGTCGCCCACCGCGATCTGACGCACCTGGCTCGGTGCAGACTCGAAGGAGGCGTGCGTTGCGTCGAAGAAGGAGCCCTTACTGTCGTTCAAATAAACGACCGCGGACTCTAGGTTGCCAGGACCGAACAGGCCGCCACCATTGGCCATCAGGAAGTCGAAATCGCCGTCTTTGTCCAGATCGGCGAGCACCAACCAATTGGTATAGCAACCCGGATCGCCGCTGTCGGCGCAGGCTTGGACGGTCCCGATGCCCACGGACTTGAGCGTGTCTTCCGTGAACAGCGGCGCTGCGTTGACGCTGCGCGGCGCGCTGGCGAGCACGGCAACCAAACCCAAAGCAACCAGACCGGAAGCGCGAAGCGAACGCGAATGCATGACCATGAGCTAAGATCCCCGTTCATGGCCTTTCGCGATCGCAGATGCAAGTTCGACGGCGCACTGTTTTCTGCTTCTGTCTCGCGCTCGTTGCGCGCTCGTTGCGGGCGTCCCACGGAACAAATACGAAACCCGGGGAACGGCGTCCGGACATCGATGCCCAGACGACGGTGACCGCATCTTCCCCCACCCGAAGAAGCCTTCCGACGTGGGCCGCTTCACCGTGGCCGCGGGGACGCTCGACTCGACCGACGGCGATGAGCCTGAAACGTGCGACGCGACGCTCGATGCGCAACGCTCAGGCATTGCGGCCGCGGCGTTCGATCCCGAGAGCGTCCGGCTTCATCAGCGTCGCTCGACGAGGTTCAGCGCGCCCTGGATTGAGGGCTCAGCAACTACAATCGCCTACAAGGCCGGTCTTCGCCGGAGCGGGATTGTTTCTGCGTCGTGTCGAGCCGTCGGGTGAGTTTCAAAGTGTTGCAGGTCGCGCCCGGCGCGCGTTTGGTGACGGCAAAACTACCGAGCGCGCGCGGCAATCAGGCTTTGACAGTGCCGAGGCATTGGGGGGATGCTTTCGAGTCAGGTAGCGGCGCGCTTTTCGTCGCCATGCCTCAGAACGCTGCATGCCTGCCAACGGTCCGTCGTCCGAGTCAATGCCGAGCATCTTTCCGGGCGCCACCATCTCCGGTCGCTTCCGGCTCGAACGCCTACTGGGCCGCGGGTCCATGGGCTCGGTGTGGCTGGCTCGTCACCTCACGCTCGATGTCGATGTCGCCGTAAAGTTCATCGACGCCGCGTTTCGCGACCAGAAGGATCACCGCAGTCGCTTCGCGCTCGAAGCGCAAGCCGCCGCGCGCATCAATAGCCCGCATGTCGTGAATGTACTCGATTTCGGCGCGGAAGCGTCGGGCCGCCTGTACATCGCCATGGAGTACCTGCAGGGCGAAGACGTCAGCAAACTGCTCGAGCGCACGGGTCGGCTTTCGCCCGCGATCACCGCGCGCATCGTCAGTCACGCCTGTCGCGGTCTCGGCCGCGCACACGCGCTCGGCATTGCCCACCGAGACGTGAAGCCGGAGAACTTGTTCCTGGTGGGGGCGACCGAGGACGAAGGCTTCGTACTCAAGATTTTGGACTTCGGCGTCGCCAAATCCGCACAAAAGGCGGGGACCGACTTCGTCGGCACCGTCGTCGGCCAGCTCGTTGGCAGTCCGGCGTACATGAGCCCGGAGCAAGCCCACGGATCGCTCGACGTGGACTTCCGCTCGGATCTATTTTCACTCGCGGTCGTCGCTTACCACTGCCTGACCGGCGTCGTCCCGTTCGGGGGAGACTCGCTGGCCGAGCTACTGATCGGAATCGTGAGCAAAGATCCCGTGCCCGCGACGCGGCTCGCGCCCGGGCTTCCGCGCGCGGTCGATGATTGGTTTCAACGCGCGCTGGACAAGAACCCGGCGCGGCGCTTCGCGTCGGCGAAGGATCTGGCCCAAGCGTTTCACATGGCGATTGGCCAGAATGCGTCTTCGGCGACCGACTATTCGTCGTCTTCGCCGGCCGTGATTTCTCGCCCCGCGGCCGCGGCTCGTCCCTTGGTGGGCAGCGACACGGTGGTGCACGTGAATCCGCCGAGAGCGCGGCTACCCAGCGCCCACCACGCGGACGTCTCGAATCACACCGCCTCGACCGGAGTGCCACTCGCGCTGGCACAGGTGGCAGAGGTCGCCAACGTGATCGGGATCGCCCTCGTCGGGCCCGAAGGTGAACCGGTCGCGCACCACAGCTTGATGGGTCTACCGGCCAGCACTTTCTCGGACGTGACTCGGCGCGTGAAAGAATCGCTGGATACGTTCGAGAGCTTGGAGAGCACGCACAGCCAATCGCTGGCATTGTATTTCGAGAGCGCGACCGTGCTCATCCGTTGGGTCGAGAGCCACGCAGTGGTCGTCGTTGGCACCGAGGAGGTGCACCCGACCGTACTCTCCGTGAGCCTCAATGCGGCCGCTTCCAAGCTACAGACGCTCGCAAAGCAGGCGGGCGGAGCCGCCATCGCGTTTCGATCGACGATTTCCTCGTTGCCTGACAACGAGTTCTCCGAGGTGTCCGGAACGGCACTGATCGCTCGACCGTCGGCGACCGAGCCGGTTCCCGACGCGACCATCGCGCGCGTCACGCAGCTGTTCGCCAAGCCGCTCGGCGCGGTCGGCCGGCTTGCGATTCAACAACGGCTCAAGAGCGGCAAGCCCACCGGTGCGGCTTTTCCCGAGTTCGTGAAGCGCTTGTCCGTGCTGATCGAGGAACTACCAGAGCGCGAAGCTTTCCTGGCCGAAGCCTTGCGGCTGGTGCCGCCCGTCGAGGGCGCACCCCCCGTGCCCCCACCGCCAAAATCATCGGCTTTCGTTTCGGCCCCGCCGTCGGCACAAAGACTCGTTCCCCCCGTTGCACCGCAACCTCCGAGCTTGGTCGCGCCCGTCGCCCCCGCCTCCGCGCAGCGTCCGGCGTTGCCCGAGCCGCCGCGGCCGCAAGCACCTGCGCCGCAAGCCGCTCCACCCGCGGTGGCGGCGCCTGCCGATTCGACGGTCAAAGCCAAGAAATCCGTGATGTACCGCGGCCGAAAGATCGAAGTGGACGAGTGAAGGATCGAACATGGACGCGCTACTGAAAGAGCTGAAGGTCCAAGGGGTCGCGCTCAGTTCGGACTCTGGCGAGGCGCTCGAGTCTGCGGGTAACTTCGACGTCGATACGCTGTGCGCCGTAGCGAGCGTTGCGGCCGGTCAGTTGCGAGACATCGGCGATGTGCTCAGCGCCGGGCGGCTGGACCGCTGGTACTTGGTGACCGAACAGCAGGCGTATTACGTGAGCGAGCGCTCCGGCTCGCGCATCGTCGCGGCGGGCGAACCGGTCAAGAACGCCGAGGCGACGTCCAAAGCGCTGCATCGCGCCAGCCGCTGACGCAGGCGCGATCCGCTAGGAGTAGCGGCTCAGCAACGCGCGGATCACGGTCACGAGCGCGACCGAGCTCGCGATCAGCATCGACCAGCGTGCGGCCGCGCGATCACTTCGCCGCAGCTGGCGAATCGGCGGAAGCGCGAGCACGAGGACCGCGGCGATCGGCACCAGCGCCGGGATCGCGATTCCCGTCCAAGCCGCCGCAGCGCCGGCCAACGCCGTACCGGCTGCACACGCGGCGACACAGCGCACGAGTGGCAGACCGTGCGCGCATGCCACGCCGAAGACCAGGGCCATGAACAGCAAATCACCCACGCCGAGCGCGGGGGCCAAGGCCGACGTCCCGGGCACGGGGAACCAAACCGCGAGTACGGACAAAGCACGCTCGCTCTCCGCGATGGCGTGGCTCGGCCCTTCTGGTGAAAGCAACGACACGATGTCCGCGCTCGCCGCAACGACGCACGCTGGTAACAGGTGAGCCGCGTGCTGCACTCGCCGCCCGAGTGAGCCGCCGAGCGCCCACGATAGGCAAACCAGCGCGCTGTCGACCAAGATCACCGTGACGAGGGGCGAGGGCTGCCGCACCAGCAACGTGATCAGCACGCCCGCAGCGAGCGTGGCGGCCCCGAGCGCGATTGCGAGCGACACACCTGCCGTCGCCGCGACGGCTAGCCCCAAGATCGGAAATACCGTCGCACCGGCGAAGGCAATGACGTTCGCCGAACTCTCGCCGACTTGCACTCGCGGCAGGGCATGGCCCGCGAGCGCTACCGCAGCCGGGGTCAGCAGCAGCCCGAGCCCGAGCCGCCATAATTGCGCCCGCGAGGGCGCCGCGGCTCGAACAGACGGGCGGACACGATTCACGATCGTGGGATCTTAGCCGCATTTTTGGCAAGCCAAGCGGCAAACGTCTGGATCTGGGGATGCAGCGCGCGAGACAAGTCCAAGTCTCGCGCATTTCGAAACTCGCGCTCGAAATCACGCTTGAATTGGAACATGTTCCCCAAGTCATCGGCGCCCGGGAACGCGAACGAACGGTAAGCCTCAGGGGACACATCGGCGTGGACCACACGTTCGCCGAGCGCCTTCGAGAGCGCGGCCGACATCTCGGCCCCGGACAAGTGATCGCCAGCAATGCCGACGCTCGTGCCGATTGTCGGCTCGCCCTTTTTGAACAGCGCGAGCGCACACTGGCCGATGTCTTCCGCAGCGATGCCGGGCAGCTTGGCCGGGCCCATCGGCAGCGTGAATGAAAGCAACCCGTCCGCGCCCCGCTTCGGACCCAAGCCGAAGTGGATCAGGTTGTCCCAATAGAAGGACGTGTACAAATAAGTCGTTGGCAGGCCGAGCTCGGCAAAGATCTGATTCGCCGAGCCCTTGGCGTCTAGATGAGGCACCTTGTATTGTCCCATCAAGGTCGGCATGCGATCGTCGTCGAGTGGCACGAAGCGCCGCGTGTCTTCCAGCGTCGACCAAATGACGTGCGAGACGCGCGTGCGTTTCGCGGCTTTGGCCAGATTTTGCGCGTGGGCGATCTCCATTTGAGGTGATAGGTGCGCCCAATAGAAGGTCACGCAGAAGGCCGCGTCGGCCCCTTGAAATGCCCGTTCCAGGCCGGTTAAATCGTCCAAATCGCTGGCCACGACCTCAGCGCCCAGGCGCGCCAGCGCGCGCGCGCCTTCGCGGCTGGGGTTGCGCGTAATTGCCCGAACCGCGAAGCGTTGCTCGGGGTCGGACAAGATGGCTCGCACGAGCCCTCCACCTTGCGCGCCAGTTGCTCCTACGACGGCGATCGTTGGTCTGTTCTCGTTCATGTTCGTTTTCTCTCCGAAGATCAGCCGTGCTTCGGCAAGTTGGGAGGCGGCAGGGGTTCGGGGACTCGGTTTTGGATTGGGGGGATCGTGCCGAGGTAGGCGAAGATCGCGACCAGTTCTTCTTCGCTGAAATTTCGATACGCGGGGATCGGCATCGGCGGCAGGATCGGGCGACCACGGCCGTGGTGGCGTCCGGTCTTGATTGCCTCGACGAACTCTTCTTTGGTCCATGCGCCGAGGCCGGTCTCCTTGTCCGGCGTGAGGTTCGAGGTGAAGCTCACGCCCCAAGGTCCCGCCCAGGCCGTGTTGGTTGCGGCCGCCGCGACGATCCACGGCATCGAAGCCGCGGGAGGCGGCGGGAGCGGCATCTTGGCCGGATGACCCGAGAGCATGCGGGTCATGTCCGGTTCGGGCCCGTTTTTGCCCACTTTTAGCGGCGTGTGGCAGTCGTTACAGCCCGCGGTCAAGACCAAGTGTTCACCGCGCGCGATGACCGCGGCGCGTGCGGTCTCGTCTTCCTTTGTTCCTGAGGCGAGCAGGGCGGTCTTCGCGACCTCGCTCGGCCGGATGGCGGCGCTTGCCGCGCCGGGCGGAGATCCAGTGGCATCGCGGCTGGAGAACCAAGCGGCGAGGCCAACTAGAGCGGACGAGATCAATGCGGTGGTGGCGACGATATTGCGTTTCATGGATTGCGTTTCCTGGTTGTTGAAAGAGTCAGTGAGTCGACACGGTCGAAGCGCGTCGATCGGTTGCGATCCAGCGCTCGATTAAAGTCAGGGCCTGCGCATCGACGAGCTTGGTTCCGAGCGGCGGCATTTGCGCGGCGACAAAGCGCGACTGCATGCGAAACCAGAGCGCGCTCTGCGCCGGTCGATTGGCCCGCACGCGCACTGATTGCGCTTCTCCCGGGATCCGGTAGCGACTCGGGCGACCGAGCACGTTGCCTCGCATTCGCTCGTAGCCCTGAGCGTCGTCCTGCACAGACTGGTCGAAGTCGAGGCCGAGGGAGGCGAGCGGACCGCTGCCGTTGTGACAATGTGCGCAGTTGCCGAACAAGTAGCCGGCGCTCGCGCGAGCCGCACCCGAGGGCGCGACGATGCGCGGAGGCCGGGTGAGCGCACTCGCCGGCAAGCCGTACAGCAAGTCGCGCTTCACGAGTTCGGCAAGGTCGAGACCGTCGCTCGGGGGCCACTCGCGATGGGGCGCCAGCGGGTCACGGTCTGGCGACAGCTGCAGCGCGCCGAAGCCGAGCACGGGCGAACGACGGCCCTCGTGGCAGGCGCGGCAGTCGCCCTCGGAGGGGACGTCGTGCTGCACGCCAGGGCGAATTTCGCGCGTCGCCGGCAGGCCCGCGCTGGGTGCGAGCAGCGCATCGTGTCCCGAAGCATCCCAGACGTAGCTCGCGTAGCGGAACGAGCCGTCATCGACGCGCTCCAGATACCGAGTTTCGGTGCGCTCGCCAAAGCTGAACTCTTTCCAGAACCGCGTACCGATTGGGAACTGCCACTCGTCGGGGTTGGAGGCATCGATGCGTGTGCCGGGGGGCAGCCTGACCCAGCGACGCTTCGTCGCTCCGTCCGACCAGAGTGGGTATTGCGGCGCGTAGGCCAGTACTCCGGGCGCGATTTGGCTCGTGCTTCCCGGGACGTACAGGCCAGTTTCCGAGAGACGGCCGGGGCAGGGTCCCGAGGAGAGGGGGGCTGAAGACTGCGCTTGCCGAGCGGGAATGACGCGGGCGACGGCCTCGGCGTGGCGTCCTCGTGCGCCTCCCAAGCTGGCCGCGGCGATCAGTGAAGCCAGGCAAGCAACCGCCAGTGCTGCTCGCGGACAGCGCTTCGATGACGCCGGAAGGCGCTTCGGTTCGGTTTCGATGGCCCGATTCACGCGGCCATTCATGCCGCAGCCGTGAACCCCCCGTTGTTAAGAGTTCGCTCTCGGAACCTTCATTATTCGCTAAATAATCCTTATCAGGCCTGGCCGAGTCGGTATCCTAGCCAACGGGTGGTCGCGGTGCGGCCGGAAGAAGTGCTGGAGCTGATGGCCTCGGGGGTCGATAGCAGTGTTTGCAGCACGCGTCAGGCGCGAGCATCGTGCGATTCGCCAGGCATCGAGCCGCGCGGCGAGCAAATCGGGATCTTCGAGCAGCTTCGGAAAAGTTCCGAGACCCGAGTGAGGACCGCGGCAGAGCGCTTCAGCGACGCAAGTGCGCTTCGATCAAGCTCGCGAGAAAGGCCGGATGCTCCTCTTCGAGATCGTGGCCTGCGTCCGGCACGATCTCGAGTTTGGAATTTGGCAGCTCTTGGCGCAAAAATTCACCGATCGCCGGCGGCGCGATGGGATCGTCCTCACCCACGACGACCAACGTCGGTGCACTGATCTGACGCAGGCGTTCGCGGTAGTCGCTCGTGTCGGTGATGAACCAGCGCGGCGCGAACGGCCGCGCGGAGACGAACGCCGAACGCCAATCCAAGGCGCCGAAGCGCTGCGCGTCGAACCCGCCGCAGGGAACGACCAAGACGAGGCGCCGAACGCGCTCCGGATACTCGAGCGCGAGCCGCAACGCGATCGTGCTACCCATGGACAGTGAGACAACGTCGCAGCGTTCTGGCAACTGCGAAGCCACCCAGCCCACCAAGTCGTTCAGGGAGCGAATGTCGTCGTGATCGGGTGCGTCGCCCAGCCCCGGATAGGCGAACAGAAATGCTTCACGCCGATGGGCGAGAACGTGGGCGATCGGTTCCCAGGCCGTCGACCGACCGCTAGCCCCCGGAAGGTAGGCAACCGGCAAATACTCGGTCGTGCTGAGCGTACTCATTCAATCCCATCCATCCGAAAATCGGGCCACCGATCCGATCCTCGATACTAGGAGCTCTCGCGCGCGAGCGCACGGCCCGGCTGATGGCTGCACGGGTGCGCAGGTCGGGCGGTGAGGTGCGGTGCCTGCCCATCCCGAGGGGTGATGCAGACCGCGAAAGCCTGTGAATCTCGAGAGTGCCGCGAGCGTTCCCGATAATTTGTGCGATTTTGAACGATTTTCAGGTTAGGAGCCGCGTTTTTGCGGCAAATACCTAGGGTGTGCTTGCCCGTTGGTTGTGCGGGTCGACGATCCGCGCTACAAGGCGTGCCGCACAGCGTGTTCGGTAACCGCCTGGCTGCTCTCTCTCGTCTGGTACGAGCGTCGCGGATAGTCGTTTTCCCAGCAACGACCGTGTGACGCGGTGGATTTACACCGACACCGGAGTCGATGACATTGGCTCCGGTAGCAACGCCCCCGCAGGGGGGCACGACAGTAGAGAGTAGTAAGTAATGAACAACCGATTGTACGTGGGCAACCTTTCCTTTCACACCACCGAAGACGTGCTCTTGCGCACGTTCGGCCAGGCCGGTGAAGTCACCGAAGCCAAGCTGGTGATTGACCGCGAGACGGGCCGTTCGCGCGGCTTCGCATTCGTCTCGATGGGCAGCGATGCAGACGCTCAGAAAGCCATTTCCGAGCTCGACGGTACGGACCTCGAAGGTCGTCCGTTGCGCGTCAGCATTGCCGAGGAACGCAAGCCCCGCGCCGGCGGCGGCGGTGGCGGCGGCGGCGGCGGTGGTTATGGTGGAGGCGGCGGCGGCGGTGGCGGCGGCGGTGGTCGCGGCGGCCGTGGCGGTGGCGGCGGCGGTGATCGTCGCGACCGTTGGTGAGCTGATCCTCTGACTCCCGCAGCCTGCGCGACGCGCACTCTCGCGCGTCGCGCTTGGCCCCCTCCTCGTGGCTGATCGGGGGGCTCGAATTTTCCACTAGCCACTGAAAGCATCGCTTGCATGCCAGGACCCCAGAGCGCCAAGAAACGTCAACGCGAAGCAGCTCGGCAGGGCTACGCACGCGACAAGGCCGCCAAGAAGGAAGAGCGCAAGGCGACCAAGATTCCGCGCGCGCCCGGTGAAGAGGGTGAAGACCCTGACTTGGCCGGCATTGTCGCAGGCCCGCAGCCCAAGCCAGAGGGCGAAGAAGATTGGGTTGTGCCGCCCGCGGTAGCTCCCCGCTGAGAAGCGCGAGCGTTCGCGCTCGCTCGGCTTTCTCACCGCTCGACGCATTGTGCGTCGAGCTCTCAAAACAAGTCGCACGAGCCCTAGAGCGAGTCCGTCGCGCGCCACAGATACCAACTGGCGACGGTGCGGTAGGGCCTCCAGCGTTTGGCACGTGCCTCGAGCTCTGCCTTCGAGGGCAGCTCTGCCGTGCCGAACGCGATCGAGAAGCCTTTCCGCACGCCGAAGTCGTCGACGGGCAGCACGTCCGGACGCCCGAGCCGGAACATGAGCAGCATCTCGACTGTCCAGCGGCCGATACCGCGTACTTCCGTCAGCCGCTCGATGATGGCTTCGTCGTCCAGCTTTTGAATCTGGGCGAGGGTCGGGATGGTGCCATCACGGCAACGCTCGGCCAAGTCTCGCAATGCGAGATACTTCGAATTCGATAGTCCCGCGCCGCGCAGTTCGTCCTCGCTCGCGCCGAGGACTTGCGCCGGTGTCAGCGCACCGCGGGCACGCGGAAAGAGCGCGCGCACGCGGGCGAAGATGGTGGCGGCGGCCTTGCCGTGCAGCTGCTGATACACGATAGACTCCGCGAGCGCGGCGAAGATGCTGGGCGTCGTCTTGAGCTGCAAGCGACACGGGCCCACGCGATCGATCAAGCGTCTGAGCTTCGCATCTGCCGTGCGCAAGGTTTCGGCGGCTTCCGCAAGGTCGAAGCCGAGCTTTCCGTCCCCGTCGAATAGGCTGCGTTGGGCTTGCTCGATGCGCAGCATCTTCAGCTTGGTCTCCAGGCCGCCGTTGGCCGAGAAACCGCCGGGCTTACCGCCTGCCGCCAGCACCCGATGACACGGCACGACGATCGCGAATGGGTTTTTGCCGAGCGCTTGCCCGACGGCACGCGCGGCACCGGGCGAACCGATGCGCGAAGCGACCTCGCCATACGAAAGCGTGCTGCCCGCGGGGATCTGGCGTGTCAGCTCGTACACGCGTCGATGAAACGCGGGCACGAGGTCCATATCGAGCGCGATCTGATCCAGATCGCTCGTTTCGCCGCGCAGCAGGGTGACGATGCGATCGATGGCGCGTTGTACAGGCGGAGGTGCCGCGCTTTCGCTCACTCCCGGATATCGAACCAGCATGCGCCGGCGCGTCGCGCTGGGCGTGGCTTCGGGCAGGTGGACGCCACAGATGCCGTTCGTTGCCCAAGCGATGCCGCAGCGGCCAATGGCGGTGTCGAATAAAGCGAATCCAGGTGAGGTCATGGTGTCAGTCGGCGATGGCAGTCGCAGAAACCTGCGACTTGCAGGAACTTACGCAAGTGGACGCGCAAATGAGTGTATCAAAGGCCGGAACGGCCGTTCGTTTGCCAAACTGGCGAGTTCCGTTGCGCTAGCCGCTTGACCCCGCGGCGCTGCTGGATTCTACGAGCGTCGTGAGTCACATACATTTCGTTGGTGGTGAGAAGGGCGGCGTGGGCAAGAGCGTGGTGGCACGCCTGCTCGCGCAATGGTTCATCGATCGTTCCGTGCCGTTCGCGGCCGTCGACGGCGATCTGTCGCACGGCGCGCTGGTCCGCATGTATGCGGACTACTCGCAACCCGTGGATCTGAGCAATCCGGAGAGCGCCGATCAGATCGTGGACCGCGCACTGGGCGCGGATCGCCGAGTGTTGATCGATTTGCCCGCTCAGAGCGTGCGCACTCTGTGGACTTGGCTCTCGGAAGCGAACGTGTTCGCGTTCGCCAAAGAGGCCGGCATCCGCATGAGCTTTTGGCACGTCAGTGACGGCGGCTTCGCGTCGGTCGGCGAGATCGAGCGTTCGCTCGATTTGTTCGGCGATCGCTTCGAACACAAAGTGGTGCGCAATTTGGGCCGCTCCAAAAACTTCACGCAATTCGACGAGTCGAACGCCAAGCGTCGCCTCGATCAGCTCGGTGGCAAGACCATCGATCTACCGGAGCTCGACGCGCAAGCGATGTACAAGGTCGATCGCCTCGGATCGAGCTTCTGGGGCGCCATTCACAGCAGCGGCGAGCAGGCTCTCAAACCGCTCGAACGCCAACGCGTGCGCTTGTGGCTCGAGCGCAGCTACGCCCAGCTCGAAACTCTACAAGAAGCGCTCTGAGCTTTCGAGCGAGCACTTCTAGCACTGGCGCTCAGTCCACGCCGGCTAGCCAACGTTGCAATCCGCCGGTCACGAACTCGGCTTGACCGGCGGAAATCCCAATAAAAAATCTCAGCTTGCGTCCGTCGGTCAGGGTCGCGATCAGCGCTCGCTGCGACAAGTGACGGACGCCCGCGCGCCCGATCTCGAAGCGCGCGATCTGCGAGCGCGGTAGTGCGTGCGTGCGTGCGAAAAGCCCTGTGCCCTCGAGCTCCAGCGCGCGATCACCGAGCACGATCGAACGCTGGCTTGGGCCGCGAAGCCACGCAAAGAGCGGCAAACCCAAAAACCAAAACACGACGAACACGCGGTGACGCCAGGCCTCGACCAGCGCGAAGAGCAGGCCGCCCACGATCACCAGCCTGGGCAACGCGGCAACCGCGCGGCGGCCCGCCGACAGTTGCAGCGCGAGACGCACGCCTCCCGATGCGGGCCGTTCAAGGCGAATTCCCGCGGGCACCTCGACACCGAACTCGGGATCATTCGGGTCTTGGGTGGGGTCCGGGCTGTCGGTCACGGCGCGCACCTTGTAGCAGGGAGTGGCGCCGCCCTCGCCGCGAATCGGCACGGTCTGGACAAGCGCGCGGGGCGCCTTAGATCAGGTGTCTGCCCAAACCCCTGCGCGTCGCCGTAATTGCAGCAGATCCGCTCGTGCGCAGCGGGTTGGTCGCGCTGCTCGAGCTCGATCCGGGGTTTTCCGTCGTCGCCCAGGCGAGCGCGCCGGACGCGACACGGGGCGGGACGTCCAACGCACAGCTCCTGCTGTGGGATGTCGCGCCGCGGGTGGATGCCGCGGCGCGCCACGCCGCGCTGGATGGCACGCCGACGCTGGCTTTGGTTCGTGACGAAGACTCCGCGCTCGAGCTGCTTCGCGCGGGCGCGCTAGGCGTGCTCTTGCGCAGCGCCGAGAGTGAACGCTTGCTATCCGCGCTACACGCCGTCGCGAGCGGCCTCGCGGTGTTCGAGCCGCCCTGGTTGCGCACGCTGTCGTCGGCTCGCGCCGCGCCTGCGGATGGCCTGACCTTCACCCCGCGAGAAACCGAGGTGCTGGGTTTGATGGCCGAAGGTCTGTCCAACAAGCTTATCGCCGATCGTCTGAACATCAGCGAGCACACCGCGAAATTCCACGTGAATGCCATCCTGAACAAGCTCGGGGCGGAGACGCGCACCGAGGCGGTGGTCAGCGCCGCGCGCCGCGGTCTCTTGATGTTGTGACCGAGCCTGCCCAAACGGGCAGTCGAGCCCTGACTGATCGGGCAATACCGGAAACGCGCGGCGAGACCTAGCTTTGCTGTCATGAGCAGCAACGCAGCACAAGATCTCTCGAATGCCTTGGCGGATGCGGTCGAACGCGTCGGCCCCAGTGTCGTGCGCATCGATACGGGGCGTCGGCGGCCCGCGTCGGGTTTGGTTTGGTCCGCGGACGGCCTGATCGTTACCACGGCGCACGGTCTCGAACGCGAAGACGGGTTGGAGGTTTCGCTCGAATCGGGCGAGGTTCATGCGGCAACGGTCGTAGGCGCCGATGCCTCGAGTGACATCGCCTTGCTGCGCGTCGAAGCGGCCCGCTTGCCCGTGTCGGAGCGCGCGCCGGTCGATGGTCTTCGACGCGGCCAATTGGTCTTGGCGCTGAGTCGCCCCGGTCGTACGGTGCGCTCGACTTTGGGCGTGATCAGCGCCCTCGCCGACGAATGGCGCGCGCCGGGCGGCGGCAAAATCGAGCGCTACATTCAGAGCGACGTCAGCGTAGAGCCCGGCTTTTCCGGGGGCCCGTTGCTCGATGCGTCCGGGCGCGTGCTCGGCTTGAACAGCGCGGGGCTATTGCGCTCGACCGCGCTCGCGTTATCGACCGTGACGATCGAGCGCGTGGTCAGTGCGCTCTTGGCCCATGGCCAAATCCAGCGCGGCTATTTGGGCGTGAGCTCGACGCCAGCGCGCCTTCCTCAAGCGTTGGCGGAGAACGTTGCGCAACGCGTGGGCTTGGTCGTGACCGGGCTTCAGCCGGGCGGCCCCGCCGAAGCGGCGGGCTTGCTGTTGGGTGATGTGTTGCTCAGCGTGGATGGTCAGGCGCTCGAGAGCATCGCCGATTTGCAAGCCGTACTGGAAGACCGCGCGAATCGCGCCGTGCCGGTGCGCTTGCTACGAGCGGGGGCGGCGCACGAGCTATCGGTCACCCCGAGCGCGAGGTCCTGAGGTGTCGCGCCTGAGCGAATTCTCGGATGAGCTCGAAAGCTTGGTGCAAAGTTCGGCACCCAGTGTGGTCGCGGTCGAACACGGCCACGGCCAGGGCAGCGGCATCATCGTCTCCGGCGATGGCTACGTGATCACCAATGCGCACGTCGTGCACGGCCGGGCTGGCGTGTTGAGCGTGCGCTTGGCGGGCGGAGAAGAACTGCCGGCCGACGTCGTCGGCGAAGACCACGCGAGCGACTTGGCCGTGCTGCGCGTGGGCGCCCGCGGGCTACCGAGCCTCTCTTTGGATGAGTCGCGGCGACTGCGCGTGGGTCAATTGGTGCTGGCGATCGGCAATCCGTTGCGCTTCGAGCGCTCGGTGAGCTTGGGCGTGGTCAGCGCCGTCGACCGCAGCTTACCGGGCCCTGGTCGGCGGCCATTCGAGGGCCTCGTGCAGACGGACGCCGCGATCAACCCGGGCAACTCCGGCGGCCCGTTGCTCGACGCGCGGGGCGCGGTGGTGGGCATCAACACAGCGGTGATTCCGCGGGCCCATGGCCTTGGCTTCGCGATCCCAGCGCACACCGCGGCTTGGGTCACGGCGGTGCTGATCCGCGACGGCCGCGTCGAGCGCCCGCGGCTGGGCATTTCCGCGCAGGGTATCGACTTGACGCCGCGTGTGGCGGAACAGGTCGGGCAGCAGCGCGCGGTGCGCGTGCACGGCGTAGCCAACGACTCACCCGCCAGCAGCGCGAGCCTCAAACCCGCCGATCTGCTGCTCAGCGCAAACGACAGCGCGCTGTCTAGCGTCGACGACTTACAACGCGTCTTGGTGCTGTCCCGCGGCCGCGATGTGGTGCTGCGCTTGCAGCGCGACGGACAGCCGCTCGTGCTGTCCGTCACTCCGCAACTCAAACGCAACGCGGCGTGAAGCGAGCTCAGCTCTGCGGAGCCGGGCTCGTCGCTTGCCCCGCGTCTTTCCAACCGCGGATCCCCGCGCGCAGCACGCTCACATCGGCGTAGCCGGCCGAGGCCGCACGCGCCGCGGCCTTATCCGACGCGCGGCACTGCGTACCACCACAATAGAAGACCAGTTTGTCGGTCTTCGACGCAGGCAGAGTGCTGAGTGGATATTCTTTGCCGGCGAGCAGCACGGCCCCCGGGACGACCCCGTACTCCTTGCGCGTGTCGGCGTCGTTGGCATCCAAGATGGTCGCGCTCTTGTCTTTGACGAAGCGCTCCACATCACTGACGGTCACTTCGGCAATTTTCTTTTCCTCGGCCGGCGCACTGGGCGCGGCTTCCGTCGTCGACGAAGTCGAGGACGACGAGGACGTGTGGCAGGCAACGGCTAGCGTTGCGCACACGGCGAAAGCGGGCGAGAGCTTGGCAATTCGGATGAACATGGCCGGTAGTTTACGCCCTCCAAGGGCTGCGCAAGTGAAGCGCGTGTGTCGATAAGTTTCGCGAAAATAGGGCAGATCTGGGCGCAATCGCGCCCCACTTTGGCTAAGCGGAGCGGCTGGGTTAGACCCGGGGCCCGCGCGTGCTTCTAGCCTTCCTCGTTGCCGTCCTTTCCGTGCTGCTCGGCGCGGCCTTGTCCTTCGTGCCCAGCACGTCGCGCGCGCTGCTCGGCTACATGCGGACCTTTGCCACCTTGGCCGCCGTGGCCGTGGTCGTCACGCATCTGTTACCCGAGGCGCTGCGTGAGCTCGGCCCCTTTTCGATTCTGCTGTTCTTGGCGGGCTGGTTCGCACCGGCTTTGGCGCACTACATCGGTCAGCGCTCGACCAGTGGCCGCGCGCAGTACGCCGTGCTCGAGGCCGGGTACTGGGGTTTGGTGGTGCATCACGTGGCGGACGGCATTGGCCTTGGCGCGTACACGCGCTTGCCGGCCGAACGAGGGTCGCACCTAGACGTGATCGTCGCGCTCGCCGCGCACACCGTGCCGCTGATCGCCGTCGTTTCTCTGGCTTATCGCACGACCTTCGGCGCGCGCTCGGCGATCTTGCGCTCGCTCGGCCTGGCGGTCGCGAGCGTGGTCGGCATTGGCCTATCGAGCGTGGTCGCGGCCAGCACCATCGAGCACTTTGCGCCAATCATCGCGGCGGTGGCCGCAGGGCTGCTGCTGCACGTCGTCACGCATGATTTGACCGAGGACGCCGCGCACGGACCGCTCGCGCGTTCACTCGACTTGGTCGTGGCGGGGCTGGGCGTAGCCGTCAGTTTGCTCGGCTTGTGGGACAGCTCCGACCCGGGCACGCATGAGTTCACGCATGGCTTGGTGCAACTGACCGAACGCACTTCGCTCGTGATCTTGGTGGCGCTCTTGGCCGCCGCGTTTTCACTTCGCGCGCCGGATCGCCGCTCGAAGTGGGCGCGGGCCGCACTGCCCGCCGCCACCCTCGGCGCGGAGAGCGTGCTGCTCAGCATCGCGCTGTTCGGTTTCGTGGCGGCCGGACTCCGCCTGCTCGTCACGAGCCTAGCCGTTGCGTTCTTGGTCGAGCCGCTCAGCGAACTCGAAACGACCGAACCCGCGCCGCGCCCGCATTGGCGCGCGCGCGTCTCCGAGGCCCTCGAGTCGTCGGGGCCGTGGCTCGCGCTCGGGCTATTGATCGGTGCGCTGCTGACGAGCGTGCCCGTCTCGGCGCTGAACGGGCGCTGGTCGCACGGGATCCTAGAATTGCTGGTGGTGGCCCTGGTTGCGAATCTGACTCCCGTCGCCGCTCCGGCCGCGGTGCTGATCGCGGCGGGGCTCGCGGGTTTGGGCCTTTCTCCCGGCGCCATCCTGCTGTTCGCGACGCTCGCGCCGGTGGCGGACGCCCTACGCTCGGCGTTCAAGGCGCGGCTGATCGCGAGCGTGGTTTGCCTCGCGGTGGCCGCCGCCAGTGATCAGCTCGGCTTGTCGGCTACGCCACTCGATGGCGCGCTCTCGCAGGGCGACTTGGGTCCGCGCGCGGCGACGGTGCTGGGCGTGCTCTTGTTGTTCGGGATCTGGCAGCGCAGCGCGCGGCTTTGGTTGGCCACGATCGTGCGACCCCCGCCTCACGAACACGAGCACGCG
>Ga0247757_10000892_pt1 | contig 22285 bp, 26 predicted proteins | sample UWRJL126311R4_FD_180929 | JGI IMG/M metagenome (GOLD analysis project Ga0247757, IMG submission 180929) | Plant litter microbial communities from Arlington Agricultural Research Station in Wisconsin, United States - UWRJ-L126-311R-4 | ecosystem: Environmental > Terrestrial > Plant litter >...
GATGCCGAGGGCGGCGCGGACGATCTGCGCGTGCCAATCCTGTTTGAGCCAGTTGACGGTCCCGGCGTTGTAGAAGCGGGCGGCCTCCCACTGGCTCCAGCCGAAGCTGATGCCGGCGAGGCTGACGGGCTGGCCGTCGGCGCCGACGATGCGATTGCCGGCGACCTGGAGCCGGCCGTGCTGGCTGACAATGCCGGGCGTCGTCGGGGCGGGCGGAGGCGTCGAAGCGGGCGCGGCGCAGGCGGAGCCCAGGATGACAGCGACGGCGGCGAACAGCGTGGGGAGGCGCATGGGGTGATTATTGGTCATTCGCCATTGGCCATTAGGCAATGGTCATTTCGATCCATGACACGGCATCGTGCGGGTTGCGGCGGGATCGATATATCCAATGACAATTGGCAAATGTCTAATGACGAATGCCAGCCATCGGCTGGCCTATTCTTCCACCATCACCGGCATGCCGGTCCAGATGAGGCCGAGGACGGTGCGGGCGTCCCAGTTGGCGAGGCGGAAGCAGCCGTGTGATTCGGTGCGGCCGACCTTCTCGGGGTCGGGCGTGCCGTGGATGCCGTAGCCGGTGCGGTCGAGCCCGATCCAGGCGACGCCGACGGGATTGTTGGGGCCCGGCGGGATGATGAGCTTGCGCCCGAGTTCCTTGCCCTCGGGCACCTCGGGGAAATTGACGGGGTCGAAAGTGTAATTGGGATCGGGCGCGACGACGACGACGTGCAGTTCCCCCACCGGGCGCTTCTCGACGTTCTTCGCGATGCTGACCGGGCAGTGCAGCAGCACGCGGCCGGTGCCATCCACGACCTGCAGGACGTGTTCGGCCAGGTAGACGTGGATGCGGGATACCTTGACCGCAGGAAAAGCGGGCTCGGCTGCGGGAACCTTGAACACGGCGCCCGGGAGAATGTCGTCCCAGTTCACCTGCGGGTTGAGCTTCGCGATCAGCTTCGGGTTCGCGCGGGTCCGTTCGGCGACCAGCTCGAGGGCGGTGTTGAAGCCGAGCGCGTCGGCTTGGGATTTCTCGAGCCACGTCGCCGGGACCGGGCGAATGGCGGCGAGGTCGACGACGGTGAAGGTGTAGTCGGTCAGGGCCGGGGCGGTGAGCTTGAGCACCTCGCGCGTGGCCCGGTCGAACTCGCCGGTTTCCTTGAGGCCTTCGTTTTTCTGCCAGGCTTTGAGCGTGGTGGCGGTCTGGACGCCGCGGACCCCGTCGATCGATCCGCAGGAGAAACCGCGGCGCGTCAGTTCGACCTGGATGGAAAGCCAGTCCTTGGGATCGATGGGCTGGGCCTCGGCGGCGGGAGGGGCGGAGTCAGGCGTGGGCGAAGGTTCGGGCGAGGGCGATGCGGCCTCGGCGGCGTCCGGCTCCTGCGCGGGAGTGTTGTAGGGATCCGGGGGCGTTTCGGCGTGGAGGAGCGGCGCGGCGAGCAAGGCGCACAGGAGCAGGGGGCGAAAACAATCGTTCATTGTTCAGCGTTCACGGTTCATTGGTTGTTTCGACCCCGGGCGGCGACAAGGCAGGCTCATGTTCTCGTCCGATATGACCAAGGATTGCTGAACAATGAACAATGAAAAATGCGTCGGCCGTCAGGTCGACGCCAGGTGCCACTGCCCGCACAGCCGGCAACGATAGGCGGTGCGCTGGTGGGCGACCCCGGCGACGACGGCCGCATCGAGCGCGTCGCCCTGCGTGCGGTAGCGGCGCTTGCCGGTGCACATGCGCTTCCGCTCGTCGGCCGTGGGCTTTTTCATGGGGAAAGACAGAAAGGACCTTACAGGAGGTAACAGAGGAAACAGAGATGAGGTTGGGGGCGATGCTCCGTTCTCTCCGTTTCCTCCTGTGAGGTTGCTCGGGGCTTTTTGCCTTTCACGCCTTCGGCTCGAAGCGGCTTTGGGCGCGGTTCTTTTTCACGTCGGCGGCGGGAAAGACCTGGCCGTTCATCGCGATGTAGATGCCGGGCGGGAGGACCTGCAGGGCGCCGACGGCGCACCCGATATTGAAGAGGGCGTCGCTTTGCCGGAAACGCGCGGGGACCATCGAGCCGGTGAAGACGATGACCTTGTCCTTCAGGTCGGCGAGGCGCGCGGCGGTTTCGGTCATCGTGTCGGTCCCGTGCGTAATGAGGATCAGCGTCTCCGGCGCGGCGACCACTCGCTGGCGGATGAGGGCGCGGTCCTCCTCGGTCATCTGGAGGCTGTCCTTCTGCAGGACGGATTCGACTGTGTAGTCGAAGGTTACGTTGGCCTCCTTGAAGAGCGGCCCGACCTGGGGATCGCCCACGTCGTAGGTGCTGGCGGCGTCGAAGTAGACCTTGTCGATGGTGCCGCCGGTGGTGATGACTCGGATTCGCATGGCCAACGGATGTCGCGCCGCCGCCGCCGGTTCAATCCGGTTTACAACTCCCGCCGGCCAGGGATATTCGTTTGCAACAAGGGTGAACGACGGTACGTTTTTGCGGTCAAAGGAGTCCTATGAAAACGCCCCACCTGATCACTGCCTGCGTCCTGTCCGCGTCGCCCTTTGCCCTGGCCGCCGAGGTACAGACCGGGGATTCGCTGGCCGATGTGCATACCGCGCTCGGGACGCCGCGGGGCCAGGTGAAAGTCGACGGGCGCCAGGTGCTTTATTTCGAGCGCGGGGAAGTTGAGCTCCAGGACAACGCCGTCACCCGCGTGGCGCTGCGTTCGCCGCAGGAGCAGATGGAGCTCGATGCGCGGGCCGAGCGCCACCGGAGCGAACGTGAGACGCGCCTGAACCAGTTGCTGGCCGAAGGCACCGCCGTGCGCGACCGCAAGCTGGCGGACGAGAATTTCAAGAACGCGCCGCTCGTGTACCAGGTTTCCTACTGGGAAAATTTCAGCCGCGCGTATCCCGGCGTGTCCGTCATCGAACCGCTGACCATCGCGCGCCTGCGCCTGAACGAGCAGCTGGACGCGAAGCGCGCCAAGGAAGAAGAGGCGGCGCTGATCGCGCAGCGCGAGGAGCAGCTGGCCCAGTTGGACGGCGAGTACTACCCGTTCTATTCGTCGTATGGGTACGGCCGCGGCTACTATCACGGCGGGTACAATCCGCCGAACCTGATGCCGATGCGTTACCATTTCCAGAACACGTCGGCCGCGCCCTATGAGACGCCGCACGGGTCGCCGTACGAAACGCCGCATGGCGCGCCCTACGCGACGCCGACGGCGATCGATTTCAACTATTACTATCGTCCGGCCCCGACGCCGCGGAACGATTGGTCGGACAAGTACTCGAACTATTTTCCGCGCGCCACGCCGCACAACCGCGGTCGCGAGCAGGTGGCGGATCGCGACCGGCGTCCGTCGCGCGGCCGGTATTGAGCGGTTGGGCGGGCGGGTTTGATGTAGGTCGGGCTTTATGCCCGACACGAACGTGGGCGGCATTTGACGTCGCGGCCGTCGTCGTTAGCTAGGGTGCACCCTGCGGCCGCCCGGCCGCCTTACCCCGTGCCCGCATGAAGAAGTTCCTGAGCCTGTCCTGGCTGCCGCTCGCACCCGATGTTGGCCTGCTGGCGTTGCGCGTCGTCGTCTCGTTCCTGATGATCCGCTACCACGGCTGGGGCAAACTCGCCGGCTGGGCCGACGAGAGCATCCGCCTGCCCAATCTGTTTTCCCTGGCCGGCGCGCAGAAGGAGTTTCACACGTTTCCGAACTACATCGGGATCAGCTCCGAGCTGAGCTACGTGCTCGTCACGTGGTGCGAGACCTTCGGTTCGATGGCCATCATGGCGGGCCTGCTCACCCGGCTGCATTCGTTGGGGTTGTTCATCACCATGATGGTGGCGTGGACGTTTCACCACCACATGCGGTTGACCGGCCCCGGCGCGGGCGAACTGCCGTTCTCGTGGGCCTTTGTCTATCTGCTGCTGTTGCTGGCCGGCCCGGGCAAATATTCGCTGGATGCCAGGCTCGGTCTGACGCGCGAGCGAACGGCCTAGTTCGCCGCGGGGACGATCCGCCACGTGGAGGTGCGTCCGTCCGGTGCGGTGAGAGTCGCCGCGTCGCCGGCGACCTTGAGTTTCGTGCCGGCGGGCCACGCGCGCCAGGCTGCGGTTGAGTCGGCCCGGCCGCCGGGCAATTCCACAGTGCGTTCCCACTGGTCGATGCGGGCGGCGGTACCGTCCGAGGAAACGAAAGACAGCAGGTACGGGGCGGCTCGCTCGAGATTCTGACCGGGCAGCAGGTTGCCCATGTCGACGACGCGAAAATGTTTCCGGATGAACTCCGGGGTAAACACCGCAGCGAGGTCATTTTGGGCCAACACCCCCTGCCACGCAGCGACGGCAGCGGGCGAGTTTTCGCCGTAGAGCACGTTGGCCCCGGCGTAGTCGCCGCAGTAAGCGCCGTATTGCTGCAGGGCGCGGGCGATGACCTTGCCCGCGGGCGTGAGCGCGGAGCTTTCGACGTCCCAGTTCGGGTCGAGCTGGATGCGTCCGCCCATCGGGATGCCGCGCGAGCCGACGGCGTCGAGTTGGAGGACTTGCGAGGTGCTTGCGGGTGGGATGAAAAGCCCGGTGCGGCAGTGGTCGTAGGCGAAGACCAGGGCGTGCTCGATGCGACCGGCCTTGATCTCGTCGACGAAAATGAGCCCGGCCACGAGCGGGAAGCCGCTGGCACGGCCCCGATGAGAATCGAACTCGCGTGGGCTGTAGTACCAGGGTGGCGCCACGCCAGTGCCCGTGAGATCAGTCACAGCGCCGAGGCCCGTGAACCAGCGGCCGTGGGTGTCGCGGGTTGCCGCCCACATGCCCCATTCGAGGCCCAGCTTCCGGTCGATGATGCTGAGGTGATTGTCGCTGCCCTCCCGAAACGGTGGCGAGGCAACGGCGTCGTCCGGAATGGGAATGGCGCGGGGAAACCCGAAGCCGGCGCCGTACACGCCAGGGCGCGAGTCGCCGACGTCGTGCTTCGGGGTGTGGTCGGCGTCGACGAAGTAAACCGGGATCGACCAGTCCTTCATGTTGACCAGCCACGGGCCGCGCGCGGCGAGGTCCTCGATCAGGGCTTGCGACTGGCGATCACTCGGGGTGCCGGCGGGGATGCGCTGGTTCCACGGGCTGGCGGCGGAGAACGGGCGCCAAGGCGCCGCGGCGGCCGCGGCGACAGAGAACAGGAAACAGGCGACAGAGGACAGGGGGTAACGGAACATGGCGGGATCAGTCGGCGAAGACTTTCTTTTGCGGGTCGATGACGAGCCAGGCCGCCGTGCCGACGACGAAGAGCGCGCCCATGACATAGAGCGTGATGTTCCAATCGCCAAACCACTTGAGCGAGTAGGCGACGAGCAGCGGGCAGAGCAGCGCCCCGGCCTGGCTGGCGGAGTTCATGGTGGCGCCGACCACGGCGGTGTGCTGGCCGCTGACCTCGATGCAGGTCGTCCACGCCGCGGCGAGGGACGTCATGGTGGCCGCCATGGCGAAGGCGATGAGCGCGACCGCGAGATGCGGGTTGGTGCACGAAGGAGTCGCCAGCAGCGCCAGCGCGGCGAGCAGGTAGGCGATGGCGCCGACGCCACAGCGTCCGCCCCGCAGGCCGAAGCGGCGCGTGGCCGCATCGGTGATGAAACCGCCGGACAGGTCGCCGAAAATGCTCACGAACAGCGGGAGCCCCGCGTAGAGGCTGGCCGTCGTACCCTCGAAGTGATGCTGCTCGCGGAGATAGGTCGGCAGCCACGTGATGCAGAAGTAGAAGACGAAGCTGTTCGGAAAATACATCAGGCAGAGCGCAAGGACGTTGCGGCTGGTGAACAGGGTGCGCCAGTGGCGGGCCGGAAAATCATGGCGCGGGACCGGTCCGCGTCCGCCCTCGATAAGTGCCCGTTCGGCGGCGTTCACCGCCGGATGCTCCGCCGGCTCGTCGCGAAACCACACGTACCAGACGATCGCCCAGACGAGACCCAGCAGGCCGAAGCTCACAAACACGAAGCGCCAGGACATCTGGCCCAGCAGCGTGGCCACCAGCAGCGGGGTCAGCGCGCCGCCGAGATGGGCGCCGGCGAAGAAAATGCCCTGCACCCGGCCGCGTTCGTTCAGCGGGACCCAGCGCGAGAAGGTCCGCGCCATGCACGGCCAGGCGCCGGCCTCGCCGGCACCGAAGAGAAAACGGATCACCAGCAGCGCCGCATAGTTCATGGCGGCGGCGGTGGCCATGGTGAAGGCCGACCACCACACGACGATGCGCGTGAAGACCTTTCGCGTGCCGGAGCGGTCCGCCATCCAGCCCGTGGGGATCTCAAAGAGCGCGTAGGCGAAAGCGAAGGCGCTGAAGACATAGCCCATTTGCACCTTGTCGAGGCCGAGGTCGGCCATGATGTGCGGCGCGAGGTTCGAGATGCACACCCGGTCGATGTAGGTCACCATGCCGAGCAGGATCACGAGGCCGACGACGCGGTGGCGCACGCGGGTGGGGCGGGAAGCAGCGGACGGGAGGGATGAAGGGGTGCTCATCGCCGGCGGGGTGCGACCAGTGGGGCGGGCCGGGGCGAAGTTGGCAAGCGGCGGCTGACTCGCCCGAACAAGTAGTCTAATAGACTACTTAATCCCCGCGCCGGCCGGAAATTTGGCGTGGCTTCGCAGGCGGCCGGCGAGGACACTGCAGCCGCACATGCAGATCGACGAATACCGCAAGCTCGCCGAGGTCGAGGACCGGATGTGGTATTTCCGCGCGCTGCACCAGCGGCTGGAATACTGGCTCAAACGGAAACTTCCGGCCGGGCGGGTGAAGGTGCTCGACGCGGGTTGCGGCACGGGGGGGCTCATCCGCCGCCTGGAGTTGGCCGGGCATGGCTGGGAGCTGACCGGCCTGGAGCTGTCGCCGGTCGCCTGCGAACTGGCCCGGCAGCGGACCACGGTGAAGATCCGCGAGGGTTCGCTGGTGACGATGCCGTTTTGGGACGATTCCTACGACGCCATCGTGACGGGCGACGTGCTTTACCACATCGAGGACGTGCCCCGGGTCCTCGGCGAATTCGCGCGCTGCCTGAAGCCGGGCGGCATCGTGGTGTTGAACGAACCGGCGTATCGCTGGCTGTGGTCGTACCACGACACCGCCGTCGAGTCGAAGCACCGCTTTACACGGCCGGAGTTGCGGCAGCGCCTGCAGGCGGCGGGGTTCGAGATCGAGTTCGCGAGCTACGCCAACTTTTTCGTCCTGCCGCTCGTGGTCGCGCGCCGGAAGCTCTTCCCGCCGAAGCAGCCGGCGAGCGACGTGCAGCTCTCCGCCGCGCCGGTCGAGGCCTTCCTCTCGTTCCTGGCGGAGGTGGAATTCACGTGGATGAAATGCGGCCTGCCGCTGCCGGCCGGCAGTTCGGTGTTCGTCGTGGCGCGGAAGAAGGCGGCCCCGGACGCCGCCACGCGGGCGGGATAAGGCGCCGCAGCCCACCGGGCGGGGCGGGCCGGCGGGAGCCGCAGCACAATCGTCAGGTGCCGTGAAGGGATTTTCCCGCGGACGGGTTTATACCTCCGGTGAGATCCCTAACCCAAATCGGCCGGACCTGCCTTGGTGTCGCCTTGGCAGGCTCCGGCCTGATGCAGCTGGTGAACCGCGAGTTCGTGCGGCTCGTGCCGAAGCTGCCGGCCTGGGTGCCGGCGCCGGACGTGTGGCCCATCGTGGCCGGCGCGTTGTTGCTGGCCATCGGGCTGGCGTTGGTGGCGAACCGCAAGGTGAGCGCAGCGGCAAACCTGCTGGCCGCGTTGCTGCTGGTTTCGTTCGTGGTGCAGCGGATTCCGGAAATCGCGGCGAATCCCGGCGCCGGCTTCGTGTGGACGAATCCCGCCAAGGTGCTCGCGTTGGCCGGTGGCGCGCTGCTGCTCGCCCGGTCCGGTGCGGCGATGGCGATGCTCGCGGCGGGGCTGCTGGGGGTTTTCCTGCTGATCTGCGGGGCGCAGCACTTCGTCTACGCGGCTTTTGTCGACGGGCTCGTGCCGGCCTGGCTGCCGCCGGGGCCGCGGTTCTGGACGCTTTTTGCCGCGGTGGCACTGCTGGCGGGTGGCGCCGGGGTAATTCTCCCGTGGACGCGCCGGCTCGCGGGATTCTGGACGGGTATCATGGTTTTTCTCTGGGTGCCGCTGGTGCACATCGCGCGTACGATGGAACTGCGAAATGCGTTCGAACTCGCCGGGGTGTTCGAGGCGCTGGCGATCGGCGGGGTGGCGTGGCTGGTCGCAGCTAGCGCTGCTCCAAGGGACAAGGAACCGGTAACAAGTACCAAGTGAGTGCCGGGTCCACAGTGCCACGACCCCTTGGCTCTCGTCACTTGGCCCCTGTCACTTCCCGGCTTGAGCGCAGCTCAAACCGCGCGCGTCCGCTTGCGGAACTGTCCGGGGGACTCGCCGGTCACGCGCTTGAAGACGACCGAGAGGTATTCGATGTGCTCGAAACCGGTCATCGACGCGATGGTCTTGAGCGGCAGGTCGGTTTCGCTGAGCAACTCCTTGACGCGGGCCAGTTGCACGCGGCGGATCTCGGCCTGCGGGGAGCGGCCGATGAAACGGCGGAATTTCTTCTCGAGCTGGCTGCGCGAGGCAGAAGCATGGGCGACGACCTTGTCGACGTTGATGCCCTTGCAGGCGTGCTCGCGGATGAAACTCAGGGCGGCGGCCACGTTGCGGTCGCCCACGGCAAGGATGTCGGTGGACATGCGCGTGACGACGCCGAGCGGGTCGATGCGCGTGTCGGCCACCGGCACGTCCTCGCCGCGCAGCATGCGGTCGAGCACCTCGGCCGCGTGGTAGCCGGACTGGTGGGCGTTGAGGGCGATGCTGGAGAGCGACGGGTAGGAGAGCTCGCAGCGGATGACGTCGTTGTTCACGCCGAGCAGGGCGATCTCCTCGGGGACGAGGATGCCCGCCTGCTGGGCGGCGGAGATGACCTGGAAGGCGCGCACGTCGACGCAGGCCATGATGGCGGCGGGTTTCGGGAGCTGGCGGAGCCAGGCGGAGAGGAGCGGGATCTGCTCGGCGTTCCAACCCGGAGTAATGACACCGGGATACTCGAGATCCAGCACATCGCAGGTATGGCCGGCGAGGCGCAGGGCCTCGGTGAAGCCGTCGCGCCGCTCGCAGGACCAGCCCTCGTTGCCAAAACCGCAGAAGGCGAAGTGGCGGAAGCCGCGCTCGAGGAAATGCTCGGCGCCGAGATGGCCGATCGCGACGTTGTTGGGCCGGATCTTCGGCACGCCGGGATAGGGCGGGCGATCGTTGAGGTCGACGAGGGGGATGCCGAGCTGCGCGCAATTCTTCACCAGGGCCGGCGTGGTGTGGCGGCTGATGACGCCGTGCCATTTTTCGCCCCGGAGGAAGCCCGGGTCGGTGGCGGCCTGGGCTTCATCGTCGAGGAAGGTAGCCCACTGCCGGTGCGAGCGCTCGTGTTGGACAATGCCCTGCAGCATTCGCGCGGATTCTTCGAACCGCATCAGGAAAACGAGCAGGATCTTGGGCCTCATTTCGGGCAGAAAACAGTGGCGTTGGTTGAGATGCAACTCCGAGGGTACGGGCTGCGGCGGGAATCGATTGCTTATGCCCAGACGCACTGGCGCGGCTGTCGGTTACGGGCTGGAGGGAAGCCACTTGGCTCGCCGGCTCGCCGCGGCCCGGCGGCGCGGGCGCCTCATCCCGCGGATGCGACAGCATTACCGGAGCTTAACTCGAAGCGGAAGCGAACCCGAGGCATTGGAACTGCTGCAACGAGGCGGGCCCCATCCCGGGGCCCGCGGGACATCTTCACCATCAACGTTTCCGTCACATGAGCACCTCCTCCTCCCTGCCCGAATCTGACGACAACTCCGAAACCTGGCGCGACTCGCGTGCGCCCTGGGTCAAACCGGCCGCGCCCTTCATCACCATTTCGCGCGAATGCTGCTCCGGCGGCTCGGCGCTCGCGCAATTGCTCGCACGGCAGCTAACCGCCAGCGGGCCGATCGGCACGAATTGGAGCACCTTCGGCGGCAATGTCGTCAACGAGATGCTCCACGCCCACCACCTGCCGGACGATTTTGCCCGATTCCTGCCCGAGGACCGGGTGCCCGAGGTGCGGGCGACGATTGGCGAGATTGTCGGTCGCCACCCCAGTTTGTGGGACTTGGTCCAGAAGACGAACCAGACGATGCGCCAACTCGCACGCGACGGGTACGTCATCTTCGTGGGGCGTGGCGCCAACTTCGCCACGGCCGGGCTGCCCGGCGGAGTGCATGTCCGATTGGTCGCGCCGTCCGATCATCGGGCGCGATTCTATGCGCAACGCTTCAACGTCACCTCCGATGCGGCCTTGGTGCACAACGCCCGTTGCGATGCCGCCCGCCGGCGTTACGTCACCACCTATTTCAGCGCCAACGTCTCCGACCCGGCGGCCTATGACCTCGTGATCAACACCGCCCACGTGCCCTTGGCCGAGGCCGCCGACATGATTACGGCGCACCTGCGGGCCCAGGCGCCGGCAGCGGCCTGAGGCGGCGGATTTTTGAGGTTGGGCGGGAGGCAGATTGGCTGGCGGGCGGCGGATGCTCGGAGTCTGTCCTTTGCCAAGTCTTTGCACCGCATGTGACAAATGCCGGAGAGCACAAGTTAGCGCTTTCCACGGCAGATACTTGGGTCATGCTGCGCCCCGGTTAATACCCTATGGGACAGGAAACCGTCACTTACCTCACCAACATCGTTATCGGCGCGATTCTTGCCGGTTTGCTGACGCATAACTGGCTGCGGCAGGACCGGCCGCCGACCATGCGCTACTGGATGCTGGCCGCGTGGGTGATGACGGCTGCCGACATCCTGTTCGCGGCGCGGCCTGAACTGCCGCATTGGGTGGCGCGGTTCGCCCCCACGCTGCTCGTGACCCTCGGCCATGTCCTGCTCTGCCTCGGCGCCCAGCGCACGGCGCACCTGTCGCGCACCTGGCGCGTGGCCATCGTTCTCATGGCGGCCCACGCCGCCGCCCTCGCCGCTTTCCTCATCATCGACCAGCCCGGCAACTGGCGCATGGTGACCAACGGTGTCATCTGGGCGTCGCTGTCTTTCGCCGCGCTTTACGCCCTGCGCAAGGCCCCCGGCGTGTTCTGGCAGTCTCCGGTGTCGCCGGCCAACGCCTTCCTCCTGCACGGGATTTTTCACTGCCTGCGGGTGGGCCTGGCCATTCTCTTCGGGGTTCAGGGTTGGACCACGGCCTCGGCCTCGCTGCAAATCATCGGTGACCTTGAAGTCAGCTTCTTCATGGTCGCGCTGTTCGTGGCGCTGCTGATTGCCACGCTCCAGCTGCGCCACCAGGAACTGCTCAGCGCCCGCGCGGAGGTGCAGACCCTTTCCGGGCTCCTGCCGATTTGTGCCTGGTGCAAGAAGGTGCGCGACGACGACGGTTACTGGCGCCAGGTGGAGGTGTATTTTGCCCGTCGTGACCACATCCAGTTCACGCACGGCATCTGCACCGACTGCCTCGATGACCAGAAAGCCGCGGCCCAGCGGCCGAAGGCTCCGGTCGGCACGCCCTGAGGCGCTTGGATTCGCAGGTCGGGCTTTATGCCCGCCGGGAACGTGCCTCAGTCGGGGATAAACCCCGACCTACATTCCCCTCAGGAAACATGAAGCTGGCGCGGCGGAAATCCGCGTGGCAGCGTCCGGCATGGGCGACCCCTCACGTTACACCGATGAAATCGTCGTGTCCTGGCCCGAACTGCACCGGGACGCGCGCTACCTCTCGCAGCAATTGCACGACCTTGGCTCCTGGAAAGGCATCATTGCCATCACGCGGGGCGGCCTCGTGCCGGCGGCGCTCGTGGCGCGCGAGCTCGAGATCCGGCTGATCGACACGATCTGCGTGTCCAGCTACTCCGCGGCCGACGGCGGAGCGGCGCAGAACCAAAGCGGCGTGCAGGTCATCAAGGGCGTCAGCGGCGATGGCAGCGGTTACCTGCTGATCGACGACCTCGTCGATACGGGCAAGACCGCACAGCTGGTGCGCCAGCTCCTGCCCAAGGCGCACTTCGCGACGCTCTACGCCAAGCCTGCGGGCCGGCCGTTCGTCGACACCGTCGTGAAGGAGTTCAAGCAGAACAAGTGGATCTTCTTTCCCTGGGACATCGACTACCAGTTCGTGAAGCCGATCAAGGAAGGGGGGAAGGCGCGGGAAGTATGAATTAAGAAGGAAGAACCAGAAAAGGAACGCCGGGTGACCGACATCCAGTTCTTCTTAATTCGTCCTTCTGCCTTCTTACTTTTCGAACAGCGGCAGGATCTGCATTCCCGGCACCGTCACGAGCCCCTTGTCCGTGATGCGGATCTCGGGGATGACGGAGAGCGGGATGAGATTGAAGCCCATGTAGGGCAGCGTGCAGCCGGCGGCGCTCCAGGCGGTTTTGAGGGCGGTGGACTCGGCGGCGACGACCGTGGCGCGTTTGTCGGAGAGCAGGCCGGCGATCGGCAGGGCGACCTTGGCGACGACCTTGCCCCGCGGATGACGCAGACGCCGCCCTTCATGGCCTTGATGGTCTTGAGCGCGAGCTGCATGTCGGCCTCGTTGGTGCCGGCGAGGATGATGTTGTGCGCGTCATGGCCCACGGAACTGCCGACGGCGCCTTCCTGCAGGTTGAAGTCCTTGAGGAGGCCGTGCGCGACGGCGCCCTTCGACTTGCCATGGCGTTCGACGACGGTGACGAAGCAGAGATGGTGCTGCTTGAAGAGATCGGGCCAGGTGGCGCCGGGCGTTGGATCGAGCGGGACCTTCTCGTGGAAGAGGATGATGCCCGGTAGCGCGGTGCGGATCGTGTTCGCGACGACCGGGCCGGCGGGCAACTCGGGAGTGAGCTTCACCTTGGCCGGAAGCTTCACGGTCTGGTAGGCGGCCTTGGGGTAGCGGTAGCGCTTGGACAGCGCCTTGTCGAGGAGGGGCGTGACCTTGCGGTTCTCGACGACGAGTTCGCCGCCGTACCACGTGTTCTGCGGGACAAGGTCGTCGTTGAGCAGCACGAGATCGGCGCGCCGGGCGGGGGCGATGCCGCCGATGTCACTGTCCTTGCCAAAGCGGGTGGCGCCGTGGAGCGAGCCCATGCTCCAGGCGGTGACGGGTTTCATGCCGTGCTTCACGGCCTCGCGCACGACCCAGTCCATGCCGAAGAGGAAGAGGTCGTCGGCGTCGCGATCGTCGGTGCAGACGCAGACGCGCTTCGGGTTGGCGCCGAGTTCGGTGATGGTCTTGATCGCCTGCGGCAGCGAGTGCCAGGGCGTGGTCGGCGGACCGCCGCGGAGAAAGATCCAGACGCCGTTCTCGAGGAAGTCGTCGGCAATGTCGCGATCGATGGATTCGTGGGTGTCGTTGATGCCGCTGGCGGCGCCGGCGGCGACGAACTCGCGGCCGTAGATGTGGCCGCTGACGGGTTTGCCCCGCTTGATCGCCTCGGCGAGGATGGCGTGGCTGCGGGCGTCGCCCATGGCGACCTGCACGAAGTCCATTTTTTCACCGAGCGCGGCGGCCTCGGGCCATTTGTCGAAAATACGGCCGATCTTGGCCGGGGTGAGGTCGCCGCCGGCGGTTTCGAAGAACGATGACGTGGCCGGCACGGTGCTCGGCACGGTGAGGAAGATCGAAAGCGGGGCCTGGCGGGCGTCGCGCAACATCCACTCGATGCCGGCGGCGTCGCAGACATTGCCGATTTCGTGGCTGTCGCAAAAGATGGTGGTGGTGCCGTTGAGCAGCGCGCCCTCGGCGTAGGCGCAGGCGGTCATCATCGAACTCTCGATGTGGATGTGCGGGTCAACGAGGCCGGGCGCGAGAATGCCGCCCCGGGCATCGTAGATTTTCGTCTTCAGCCCGACGGACGGCTTGAAGGTGCCCGCAGGTTTCACGACGGCGACGCGACCGTGTTTGATCCAGATCTCGCGGTCGGCGTGCAGCCGCTCCGTGTAGGTGGAGAGCAGGCGCCCACCGGTGATGACGAGGTCGGGGGCCTCGCGCCCCATGGCCACGGCGGCCAGCGAGCGGGTGACTTTATGCAGCGGGGCGACGGAGAAGCGGGTCAAGGCGGGCATGCGCCGAGTTGAGCACCACCGATGCCAGCAAGCCAGCCGGTTTTGGGCTCAGCTGTCCTCGAGCTTCACGTTTTTCTTCAAGAGGAAGGGCTTGAGCTCCGCGACCCCGAAGTCGGCCAGGAGCGTGCCATGCCAGTCGAGGACGGGGGCTTTCGCCTGGCCCGAGATCCGCTGCATTTCCGCAAAGGCGGCGCCATCCTGGGTGACGTTCTTTTCGCGATAGCCGACGCCGTGGTCGCCGAGAAAGTCGGCGACCTCCTTGCACCAGGGGCAGCCGGTCTTGACGTAGAGAATCGGGAGATCAGCAGGCATAGGTAAATGGACCGGCCCGAACCGCGGAGGTTCGCCCCTTGTCGCGGAAAAGTTCGGGCGGTAAGCTGGGAGCATGAAAATCTACCTCGTGCGCCATGCCCACGCCGTTGACGGGGAGGACGACGACGCCCGCGAACTCAGCGCGAAGGGCCGGCGGCAGGTCCGGCAGATGGGCGACTTTCTCCGATGGAACGGTCAGCTGGCCACGCGCGAGTTTTGGCACAGCCCGGCGGTGCGCGCGCAGGACACGGCGGAGCGCCTCGTGGCGCGGCTCCGGACCAAGGCCAAGCTTGTCGAAGTGGCCGGGTTGCGGCACGGCGACGATCCCCGTGGGATCGCCCGCCGGCTGAAAACCCTGCGGCGCCCCGTTGCGGTTTTCGGCCACGAGCCGCACCTCAGCGCGCTGGCGTCCTTGTTGGTGGCCGGGCAGGCGGCGCCGGCGCTCTTCGTGCTGCGGAAAGGCGCCGTGCTCTGTCTCGAGCGCGAGCAGGGCCGTTGGGCAGCCTGCTGGCAGGTTTCGCCGGAGATGCTCTGAAGAGCGCGCCGTTCCGACGGCCGGCGTCCACCCACCCATTGTAACGTAAAATGTTACAATGGGTCGGTAAGAGCGAGATCGCCCGAACCTCGGGCGCGAGGAGAAGTCTTACAGGCGGTCGCGGATTTGCGCGACCAGTTCGAAGGAGCGGAGGCGCGCGGCCTGATCGTGGATCGCGGCAGTCACCATCAGTTCGTCGACGCGGGTGCGGGCGAGAAATCTGGCCAGTCCGGTTTGGACGGTCTCGGGTGAACCGATGACGGCTTCGCGGAAAGCATGTTCGACGCCGGCCTTTTCCGGCGGGCTCCAGAAGCCATCCATCGAGTCGATCGGGGGCGGCAGCGGGGTGGGTGTGCCGCGACGCAGGAGCGTGAAGCTTTGCTGCAGTGACGTGGCGAGGCGTTGCGCGGCGCGATCGGTGCCGGCGGCCACCACGCCGATGCAGGCCATGGCGTAGGGTCGAGGCAACGTGGCGGAAGGCTGGAACTGGGCGCGGTAGATTGCGAGCGCCTCGTCGAGGAGGTCGGGCGCAAAGTGCGAGGCGAAACCGAAGGGCAGGCCGAGGTGGGCGGCCAGTTGGGCGCCAAACAGACTCGAGCCGAGGATCCAGACCGGCACGTTGGTGCCGGCGCCGGGCACGGCGGTGACGACCTGGCCCGGCGTGGCGGGCTGGAAGTAGGACTGCAGCTCGACAACATCGTGCGGAAAGCTGTCCGAGACATCGCGGGCCCCGCGACGCAGGGCACGGGCGGTGGGTTGGTCGGTGCCGGGAGCGCGGCCCAGCCCGAGGTCGATGCGGTCCGGAAAGAGCGCGGCGAGCGTGCCGAACTGCTCTGCAATCACGAGCGGAGAGTGGTTGGGCAGCATGATGCCGCCGGAACCGACGCGGATCGTGCTCGTGCCTGCGGCGACATGGGCGATAACCACAGCGGTCGCCGCGCTGGCGATGCCGGGCATGTTGTGGTGCTCCGCGAGCCAGAAACGCTTGTAGCCGAGCTGCTCGGCGTGGCGGGCCAGTTCGCGCGAGCGGTGCAACGCGTCGGCGACCGTGCCGCCCTGGATGATGTTGGAGAGATCGAGAACCGAGAACGGAACCATGCGGCAGCGTGGCCAGAACGGGCGGATTTGCCAGCGCGGCCCTCCCGATCAGAGCTGCGCCGAGATAAGCTGAAGGAGTTCCGTGCGGCCCGCCTTCGTCTTTGACGAAGTGGCAAAGAACTCGGGCACGGGGTCGAGCTGGTCCAATCCGGAGATCGCGATAAAGCGATCGATGCCGGCCTTGGCCTGGGTGGTCGAGAGCTTGTCAGTCTTGGTGAAGACCACCGCGAAGGGGACGCCCGTCTCGATGATCCATTCCACGAAGGCAAGGTCGATGGCGTGCGGCTCGTGGCGCGGATCGATCAGGACGAAGACCGCCTTCAGGTTCTCGCGGTGCGCGATGTAGTCCGCGGCGGCCTCGTTGAAATCGGCACGCTGGGTCTTGGCCACGTGCGCGTACCCATAGCCGGGCAGGTCGACGAGGCGCCAGTTGAGGTTGATGGTGTAGAAATTCATCAACTGCGTCTTGCCCGGCAGGTCGGAGACGCGCGCGAGGTCTTTTTTCTCGGCGAGCATGTTGAGGAGCGACGACTTGCCGACGTTGGAACGGCCAATGAAGGCGAATTCCGGCAGAGGCAGTCGCGGGGCATCCGCCCGGGTGGGGGCGCTCTTCTCGAACACGGCGGATTTGATCTTCATCGGACCCATATGGGACCGCGCCACGGGGCGTGGCGACCCTTAGTTGGTATAGATCGTTTATCGATATTATCGAAAAACGATAAATTAGGGTTGACGACGGAAAGTTTAGATTTATCGACTTTCGATAAATCAATCCATTCTCCCCATGAAACAGTTCACCAACCTCCCCAACAACCTCCGGGCGCTCTTCAATCTCCTGCGCCTCTTGACGATCATCCTCGCCGTCTTCTGGACCTTGACGCTCGGCTACAACACCTGGATCCAAAAACGTTTCGGCCACGATGCGCACCTGATGGCATCCATCGGCGAAATCGCCCTGCCGGCTGCGCCGGGGGCGATCGGCCTGAGCTCGAACACGTCGCCGGCCGGCACCCTCAACCTGAAATCCCTGCGCGGAGCGATCGAAGTCGACCTGGCCAGCCAGGACGATGCCCTGGCCTCCGCGGTGCGGCAGGCGATCATTCCCTCGGTGGCGGCCCTGATTGTGTTTTCCTATGTCATGTTCAGCGCGCTCGCGTGTGTGTGCGGCAACCTCGCCCGCGGGGAGGTTTTCAACGAGGTGAACCTTAAACTCGTCCGGCGCATCGGACTCTACCTCATCGCCTACAGTCTGGTTGGCGCGGGTCTCGAGGTGTGGGCGTCCCATGTCCTCGGAAGTTATTTTCACCAGCACGTTGTGCTGACCGGTCTCGCTACGAACGTGCCGTTTGCGGGCGGAACCGGGGCGCTGCACTTCGGCGTCCCGCCGGCCTTGTTCACCGCCCAGGGCGGCGTGTTGATCGGCCTGCTCGTCTTGGTGGTGGCCGAGGCCTTCCGCCAGGGCCTGAACCTGAAAACCGAAAGCGATCTCACCGTTTAAGCCATGCCCATCCAACTCAATCTCGACCGCGTGATGGCGGAACGCGGCATCACCCTGACCGAACTCGCCGCGCGGGTGGACATCACGCTCGCCAACCTCTCGATCCTGAAAACGAACAAGGCGAAGGCCGTGCGCTTCAGCACGCTCGAGGCCCTGTGCCGCGAGCTGAAATGCCAGCCGGGAGACATCCTCGAATTCGTGAAGGACAAGTGAGGTATCGCGGGTGCGGTTTGCATTTCAGGACAAAGCCGCGTTTCTTGGCGGTCCCATGAAACGTACCGCATCCGCTGTTTGGAAAGGCTCGCTCAAGGCGGGCAAAGGCGCGCTCACCGCCCCCGGTGGCGCGCTCAAGAACACAGAATACTCCTTCGGTTCCCGCTTCGAATCGGGCGCCGGCACCAATCCCGAGGAGTTGATCGCCGCCGCGCACGCCGGCTGTTTCGCGATGGCTTTCTCCGCCACGCTGGGCGAAGCCGGCTTCACGCCCGACCAACTCGACGTCACCGCCGAAGTCAGCCTCGACAATGTCCCGCCCGCGGGCTGGACCGTCACCAAATCGCATCTCGTCCTCAAGGCGAAGGTACCCGGGATCGACGCGGCGAAATTCAGCGAACTGGCGGGCAAGGCCAAGGCCGGCTGCCCGATTTCGCGGCTGCTGAAGGCGGAGATCACCCTCGACGCGACGCTGGCTTGATCGCCGGCGGTGGCCGTAAAAAAACGCGCGACCGGGCGGTCGCGCGTTTTTTTGATGCAGGGCGCGGAGACGCGGAGGCGCTCAGGCGCAGAATTTGCGGCGAATGGCAGCGACGCTGAGGAGACCGGCGCCGAGGAGGATCAGCGAGGTGCTGGCCTCGGGCACACTGTTGGTCGGGGGCTGCTGGATCGGGGCCGAGTCAGCGGAGATCGAAGCCTCATAGAGCCAGAACGAACCGGAATTGGCGGTGACCGTGTACGACAGCGCACCATCGGCGCTCAGATCGATCAGGGCGGATCCGGAGAGGCCGCTGCTCAACGACAGGGTCCAGGCAAAGCTCCCACCGCTGAAGGTCATGTCGGCGAGGCTGATGGTGTAGGCTTCAGGACCGCCGATCAGGGCGGCGTCCCACAGAAGGAACGAAACCGAGCCCGAAACGATCTGCTCCAACGCGGGATTATAGCCAGCGAGCGTGAACTCGCCGGTATACGACGGATTGTAGAGGGCGTTCGGAACGAAATGCCCGAAGACCCAGGATCCGGTGCTCGCATCGAGGCGGACATCGGCCGGATTGACGTCGGTGTAGGTGGTCGCGGACACGCGACCAACCACGGCGAGAGCAAGGCTGGCAAGGAGGAGGTATTTCTTCATATGCGCCTGCTTCTATTGCAGGTAAAATGCCAGAATAACGAAGCCATCGTAATCAGCTTAAAATCAAAAATATCGGAATAAAAAAATTATATTTCGTGCGCGAGGTTCACGCTTGTTGCGGGCCAAAAACGTAAAATTATCCGACGTTTCTTTTGAAATTTGGTGGATCGTTGGACCTCTTGGTGATCGACTGCCGAGTATCGGCTGATTTCCGGTGGGGTTGTCGGGGTAGCTATGGGCGCTTGTGCTTCGGACGGACAGGGCCAGCGTGCCTCGCGTGACGTTGAAACGGATGAATCGAATCTCCCTCGCCTTGCTTGCCAGCGGGTTCGTGGCCGCCGCGATCATTTGGTGGGTTGCGCCTCCGCCGGAAACAGACGCGTTCCGCGACGATCCGCTAAACGAAAAGCGCTATCGTCGTCAGCTGCGCGTGATCGGCGGGCAGGCCAACCAGCTTTCAGCAGATTTCATCGAGTGGTTCGACGGACTTTGGGAAGGAAGGAACCTGGCTTATACGGTGGCGGTGCTGACGGTAGCAACGATTGGTGCATTCCGGTTTGTTGCCGTGCGATTGGAGCCACGGGACAGCCCTGCCGGCAGAAGCGAGCCAGACACTCCGCACGAGGACTGACTTGTTGCAGATCGAGCGAATTCCTCGAGTTTCTTGAACGTCGAGCCTTGGGCGGGGCATTGCTTGGAAGGCATGTTTTGCGGAACATACCTATAAAAACATAGGGTGCCTGAAGGAGTTCAAGGGCAGGCATGAAAACAGACGATAGAGCTGAATGGCTCTACGCACTAGGGAAATTGGCACCTACACATGTGATTGAAAAACATACACTTGCGATATTTTTGTGTAAGCCACTTGAAGGGAAACGCTTGGATTTTCTGGCGGGCCGGAATCCGGATTTGGACGTCGTTTTTCCTTACACAGACCCTTAAAATCGACCTCATGGAGGCATTTTTTGAATAATGTAACAATATGTTATAGAGCAAGAAATGAGTATATGCAGAACGTTGGCACGCCGGGAGCTCCTAGGGGATTTAAAGAATACTCCCTATGAAAAACATTTTCCAGCCCCTCTCGAATCTGAGCCGCGTGGCCGTAGTTGCCACCGCCTTCGTTCTTGCGGTGCCGATGGTTCACGCGTTGCCGATCAACGTCACGGTCGATTCCTCCGGTGACTTGATGAACGGAGTGGGTGTGGCCAACGCCACCGAGTACGGCCAGGGCAATAACAACCCGACCAGCAACCTGACTTTTCTCACCGACGTCGTCGGAAACTACAACGATTTCAACTCGGACCTCCCGATGCCGACCAGCCCGGTCGCATTCGATGCGGGGAGCTTGAATGTCAGCTCCTACACCACGATCGGTGGGTACGATTACGTGGTTTTCCACTTTGGCGCCGGTCAGGCGCAGTATGCCGAGATTCCCGCGTGGATCCCCGCCATTTACGTGCCGCCGGTGTACAAGAGGAACGGCGACCTGAAGACGGCCGGCTACACCATCCCGGGACACTTTGCTGATCCGCAGTGGGAGAAGAGCCAGTCCGGTTGGTGGGCGGCCTATTACATCGGTGGCATGGAAGGCCTCACGTTTAGCGTGCCGATCCCCGGCCCCGACGAGGACTACCTCTATAACGGCAAGCAGGTGGGCGGGTTTTCCTCGGCGCGCTACTACAACCCGCATGTTGCGTTCGTTCCGGAAGGCGCGCTGCCGATCAGCATGTTCGGCGCGGTGCTCATCGCCCTTGCGCTGATTTCCCGCCGCCAGCGTCGCTGAGGCGCGCGAATTCCCGTTCCCGATCAATCACGGCCACCGCTTGGGTGGCCGTTTTTTTGTGCCAGTCGCGATGGCTACGGCAAGGGTGCCAGGAAGCGGACGAGGTTGCCGATGTGGTCGTCGAGCGAGATGCCGAGTCGGTCGCAACCGAGCTGGATGGTGGCGCGGTCAATCTTGGCGGCGAAGCCTGGGTCCTTGAATTTCTTTTTGATCGAGGCAGCCTTCATGTCGCCGTAGCGGATCGGATTCATCTTCCGGTAGGCGTAGAAGATTCCCGTCAGCTCGTCGCAAGCGACCAGTGCGGCGGCGAGTCTCGTTTCCGGAAGCGTGGTAAAGCCATGGTAACCGTACGCGTGGGCCTCGACGGCATGGATCAGCGAGTCGGGGTAGCCCCAGGTCTTGAACCATTGGAGTGACGGCCCGGGATGCGCATCAGGATGCTCTTGGAAATCGATGTCGTGGAGTAAACCGGTGAGGTACCAAAGGAGTGGATCTTCGCTCCTCGCCGGGGGATGGGCCGGGGTGCTCATACCGAACGCAGGATTCGAATCCTGCAGATGGCTGAGACCGAGCGGCGCATCCGCACCCTGCGTGGCCGCCCCGACGAACTGGTTGGCGTAACCCTCCATCGCCACCGCAACCATCAGCGCATGGTGCAGCTGGTATTCATCCGTCACATGTTCCCGGAGCAGGGCGTCGGCAACTTCCTTGCTGGGGAGCATGAGAGATTACGAGCGGTTGGCCGCCGGGCCGATTGCCAGCCGGGTCGGCCGGACTTCAGAGTGGCGGATTGGCGGTGTGAGTTTCGGCAGACAGCAGGATTTTCAAGCCGTCTTTGAAGTCGGCCGAGTCGCGTTCGTCGTAAAACAGCGTCGCGTGAATCAGATACTGTCCGTCGAGGAGCACGGTCGCGGTGGTGGCGATACGATATTCGTTTGGCGGCACGGGTTTGCCGACCAGCGCGGGATCCTCATTGGTGATATAGACACCGATCCCGCCCGGGACCTCCAGTTCGGTAACGGTGGGAATGGCATCGGGGCTCGGCAGGTAGGGGCGCGAAGCCATCTGGTTGAAACGCTTGAGAGAAGAAAGATCGGTAACCTCGTGGCCCGGGACATTGGCCGGGAGAAGACTGAGGAGCAGGGCGGCATTGTGGCCATCCGCCGGCACAAACCTCAGGACCGGGAAAGGCGGCTGCTCCTGTCCAGGATCAAGCGGTTCGACACTTTTCCAGCCCGGGACCGAGGTGACGTCGATGGCTTTGCCGAGCGGTTCGGCGCGGAGCGGGGCAAGCACGAGGCAGGAAAGCAGCAAGAGTGCGGCAAGGCGTTTCATGGGTGGGGTAGGACGGACCGAAAACGGCAAAGGTGACAGCAAACGGATAACCAATGCCTGCCGTCCGACAACCAATAACAAGTGGCCGTAATATTTCGCGTTGCCGCCCTGGCGAGTACCCCGATCGGCGCCGGTGAGCGAGTCAGCGCGGCTTCATGGCGACCAGGCGGTAGTACTCGGCGCGAATTTCCTTCTGGTCCTCCGGCGCTTCGAGCCCGGTGGCGAGCGAGAGCTCGATCAGGTAGGCAAGGTCGTTGAGTTGTTCAGTCGAATCGTTGATCGCTGCATCGCGTGCGGCCCAGCCACCGACGGAATTAAGTGTGAGCTTGGCCAGCCC